>Ga0116155_10000119_pt1 | contig 90453 bp, 100 predicted proteins | sample AD_UKC032_MetaG_FD_89890 | JGI IMG/M metagenome (GOLD analysis project Ga0116155, IMG submission 89890) | Active sludge microbial communities of municipal wastewater-treating anaerobic digesters from USA - AD_UKC032_MetaG | ecosystem: Engineered > Bioreactor > Anaerobic > Digestate | place...
AAAATGCCGCTCTCCTTTTTTCCAGCCGTACATAATCGGCTGAGCCTTGGTCTTGCTTTTGCTTCTTTTGGCTTTCATGATCTGCTCATACTGTTTTTTGTAATCGCCCCAACCGATGGAGAAGGACGGCTTCACCCAAACCAGGGTCGATGAGAATTCAAAGCCGGAATTGAGCATTTCATAGTACCAAAGCGAATAACTGGTATACCCGGTGCAAACATAAATGACGGCGCCGGGCTTCAAAATTTCATGATAATTGGCGAATACTTTCTCGCTGAAGGATTCGAAATCTTCCTGACTTTGCTGATCTCCCAAAATCCTGCCCTGCTCGGTCGGAAATTTACCTTTCTTTTCGTGACTGACATGCGCGACATTATACGGCGGATCGGTAAAAACCATATCGGCTTTTATCGCCCCCATCAGTTTTTTTACATCTTCGATTTTCGTCGCGTCTCCGCACATAAGGCGATGCTTTCCGAGCTTGTATATCTCGCCGTATTTAGATTCCGGCTTTTTTATTTCCTCATATTCCTCTTCGACCGTTTTTTCTTCCACGTCCGGTTCGTCGAGCATCTGGCTGTCCAGAAGATTGCTGATCTCCACTTCGTTGAAACCGGTGACTGTCAGATCGAAATCGGAATGATTCAGCTCCATCATGAGATCGGCCAGTTTCTCGTCGTTCCAATCGCGCCGCTCGGCGATCTTATTCAAAGCCAAGCTCAATGCTTTCTCTTCTTTCTCGTCCAAATTTACCGAATCGATATTTTCTTTCGGTATCGTTTCCCAGCCCATCTCTTTCAAAACCATAACGGTCATATTTCCGCCGACGATGAAATTCTCGCGACCTTTATGCGTGTTGACCGTTACCAATCCGCGAAGTCCGAATCTCTCGATCGATCGTTTCAGAGCGTCGATATCTCCTTGCTTTATTTCCCGCGGATTATATGACGGATATTTGAGTTCCGAAATTTTTATCGCTTTTTCATTTTTACCCATAAACGTTTGAAGAATAGTTTGATGCGAATTCTCAGTTTGGTCCGCCTCGGCAAAGTTATGACCCGCCTGGTGATATTTTCCCTCTCCATCATTCCGATGCGCCGTCTTTTTTCTTCCAGCAGCAAATCGGAAGAAATCTCCAAGTTTTCTTCGGAATCACTCAGCTTGGGCGGACGAAGTTTTCTCCGGTAGAATTTTGGCTCTGACATATTCTTCTTCGATTAATTTTTTTGTTGTTAAAATGGCGTGTTCGACTTTTTCGATCCGCTCCCCGTATTCAGCCGTCACTTCTTTTTTGGTTTTCTGTCCGTCAAGGCTGAACGGATTGAGACGCGGAATAATCACGTCATCGTCTTTGCGGCCTTCCAGATTGCGAATGGCAATCTCGAGCCGCAATTTTTCTTCAAGCAGTGAGTCGTGAATCGACTCCAAAGTTTCCAGTCTCGTTTTCATATGATTGAGATTTCGAATTTGGTTATTTTCTCGTTCCACCGCCAGTATTCTTTTGTTGTGCCCGGCGGTTTGGGAAAAGCGAGCATTCTTTCTTGATCCGATCTTGAACGGGAACTGAAGCGTTCCGTACTGACTTGGATGAACCGGATTTCTTTCTTGCCGACCGCCACCAGATCCCAGCACCCGAAAAGATCCTGGGGCTGAAATTTGGCGCGACGCGCTTTTTCGATCCAATAGCCTTCCCGCGCGATGATCTCCTGCGCTTTCTGCTCGATCAATTTTCCTTTTTGTGTTCGATTCATAATTATTTACGACGACGAATTTTGTTTATTTGTTCCGTCCGTAGCGGCAAAAAGTCGCCGTTTTCGAATTAGAGCGCGGCTGACAACGGTCTCTCGCTGCGAGGCATGTCCGGCACATCCAGCCGTACACTGACCCTAGCCTTGCTTCTGCGACCGACAAGATTCATGACCGAGCGGATCGCTTTTATCGCGCGTCCGTCTTTCCCGATTACGATTCCGGCGTCGCTTTGGTCAAGCTTCACCGAAAGCAGCACTCCCATCTCATCGACATGCCTTGAAACCTCAATCTTTTCCGGATAGGTAACGATGGCACGAAGGATTTCCTCCAATAAACTTTGATCCTGTTCCATAGAGTTTAATTTTTCTTTATTATTTTTTTATCTTTTCACTGCCTGTCGACCGCAGGCAAAGATACGGCTTGGCCGCATCTGAAGAATCGGGACACTCCGTTCCGAACGCTTCAGGCGTTGCCAATATTTTCATCGGCTGTTTTTATCGCTCTCATAATTTCCATCGCCACCTGCGGAACAATCGCATTTCCAAGAGCCTTCAGCCTTTCTACTCTGTGTCTTGATTTCGTGAGTTCAAATCCGTCCAATTCTGCGGGTAACCCATCATCCACTCCACAAAGTTCGGCTGCAACTTCAAGCCAGCTTCTTTCCCAACTTCTTCGTTCAAAACCTTTCCGCCTTTTCGGTTCGGACGGCTTCCCGGGTTTCCGGCTCTCGGCGTAGGTAATATGGCCAACACATCTTTCACTTTCACGCCGAATCTCACACCTTTCCGGTTTACTCGGCTCCATCGTCCGTTTTTCAATTCCGCATTTTTTACCGGAGCGCCTTCCTTTTCGCTTACTCTCGGTGTCGGAAGCAAGGCATTTATCGCTTCCTGAACTTGTTCTCCCATGTTGTGTTTTCCTCGGTCTCTCATCGCCGCCCGACTGTCCTGCGCTTTCGGTGTTCCGAGCAGTTTCGGCCACAAATGTGTCTTTCTTAAGTCGCTCGCCCCTCCTGCCAAAAGCTGTTCGTAAAGATTGCCGGGCGGAACCGTATGTCGTCCCGTTTTGTTTCTGCTCTTCTCGCGTTTTAGATAGCTTTCGGCACTTTTTCTTTCGATCGGACTTATCGCCGAGGGCGTGAGCAACAAACCAGATTCTGTCTCTTCGGTGCGGAGCGTTGACGGATACAGCTGGAATAATAAACGGCTGGACTTCGTAACCGGAATTTTCCAAGTCAGAACACACTTGTTCGAATACCAGGCCGTTTTGCATAGTAAGCAATCCGCGCACGTTTTCAGCGATAACCCAACGCGGCTTGACCAATCGGATGACTCGAAGCATTTCCGGCCAGAGATAGCGGTCATCATCCGTGCCTCGTCTCTTTCCCGCCTGGGAAAATGGCTGACACGGGAAACCTCCCGTGAGGAGGTCAACACGTCCCTCAGATTCATCGAGTGCTTGCTTCCCGGCTTTTGCTGGGTTGATTTTCTTTTTCCCACCTGCGAATCCGTTGCTGTCGGAGTCGGAATCATATCTTGCTTTGAATATCCGTTCAGCTTTATTTTCAAATAATTGTCTATCCCTACCTGTTTGCTGTTTTTCCCGCGGCTTTTGTAATCCGTTCCAGTCGGAGTCGGCAACAATTTTGATTTCTTTGATGTCTTCATAAATTTTTGATTTCGGGAATCTTAATTTTAATAGTTCCCGGCAGTAGCGATCGTTGTCGCAGAAAATATGTTCCGCCCCGGGCCAAATCTCTTCGACCGCCAGAGCGAATCCGCCGATGCCGGAAAATAAGTCGAGGTGTCTCATGTGTTTTTGTCGCGCGAAATAACCATCGCTTTCTTGAGTTTTTTGAGCGCTTCGACCATGGCGTTCATTTTTTCCGATTCGTTTCCGGTGTTGGAATTTTTGCGACCGTTATATCTGAGGGCGGTCCGTTCCAGGTTTCCATAAAAGCCGTACTGGCGGGAACCGGCTTTTATAAAATCCCTGATCACTTCTCTGCACAATGCGGCGCCCAGACTCGGACTCATTTCTTTTTTGTTTTCAAGAAACCACACGAGTTCCAGTTCCAGTTGAAACTCGGTCAAATGTTCAAGGGCGAGTTTCAACAGATTGCCGTCTTTGTATTTCACCAAGACCGGTTTGGTTTTTCTGATTGCCTGACACAGCTGTCCGAACTTCCAGAGAAAATATCTTGATGGAATTGTTTTTTTATTTCTGGCAAGCTTGCTTGTCCTATAGGACTTCTTTGTAAAACCGGTTTCTTTTGTAGCCCGAAAATTTTTCGCCCGAAGAATTTTCGGGGGTTGTGGATAACTTCCCGGCGCTCCGACCAATTTTCCCACCCCCGAACTTTCTTCGAGGGTAGTTTGCTCGGGGTGTTTCAGGCTCAACCGATAGAAAATTTTTCCGCCGCACTTCATCCTCTTTTGCGGCGAATCCAGCAGGTTACCCCATTCGTCGTGAGCCTGAATGATTCTCAGTTCATCGACCAATCGCTTGAGAGAATTTTGAATGGCCCGGTCGCTACGGTTTATTTTCTTCATCAGCTGACTCTGGCTTATCCAGTCTTTTTCTTTTCTTCGTTTGGTTTCCGGATCCTCTATCCATCCCAGCGTTTGGTCGGCCACCACCAGAAGAATCCGCAGTTCCACATCGCCAAGAAGAGGCATCCATCGGCGAATGATAAGATGCGGGATTTGAGTCGTATTGGGAATGATTGATTGTATTTCTGTTTCCATGTTTTTTTTGATGAAAGGGAAACAGCCCTCTGTTTCCGTACCGATTTTTTATAATCGGTAAACTATTCGGGGCTGTTAGAAATAAATCGGGAAATGAGCTTTGATATCTTCTTCCGCTTCTTCCTGTTCATGCAGATCATCGGGATCGGGATCGACCTGTCCCGAGCCGTTGCAAGCTTTGCAACATTTCCCTCCTGTTTCTCCGGTTCCGTCGCATTCCCAGCAATCACGCTTGTCGCCGGACAGAATATATTGGCGGATTTTTTCTTCCCTCAGTTCCTCGGGAAGCTCGTCCCATTCGAGATTGAATGCGTATGTCATATCAATAGCTGGCTACTATCGTGCAAGGCTCTTTGGTCTCCTTTTCCTTTTGCTCACACAATTTCACGAAATCAATGAAACTTTTTTTAATTCTGTCGAGTTGCTTCTTTCTGACTTCCTTGTAAAGCCGCTTCTCTCGTATTTCGACCAGTTCGAGAGTTCGCGGCAACCGTTGGCGCAAAACTTCGGCCGGTATCTTCGCTTCTCCTTTTTTGGCGAACACTTCCTGGAAGAGGTAATGTGTCGCGTAAGGATCGCCTCGATAAGCTTCCCGGAGATATCCGAAGTGTCCGTGCACGGCGGAGAATCCGGTAAACTGCGCTTGTACCTGTTTGGGCGTCTGGTTTTTCCAGCGCGCGTAAATGTCTATTCCCATAATGTTTAATCCTCGGCAGGCTTCCGGATCCGATTCAAGCTTTCCGACTGAATCGAAGTCCGGACACCTGGTTCAATTTTCTTTTTATCCTCGACCCGGTTCGACTTCCGAAGTCGTATTTCGTCCGACAGGTACTCAATCTGGATTCGGTCACCCATTTTCCATTGGTAGCGATCCGTCAGCCATTTTCCCTCAAGGATCACCGCCGGAATTCCGTACCTGCGGTAGGTGACTGTGCGAGTCGGCTTAAGCTCCTTCACTGAAGGATGCCCAACACCGCCTCTGCCTGGACTTGCCAGAACGGACTCCAGTATCCGCTCTGTCTTTCCGCGATAATTTGCCCGAGCGATATGAAGAGAATCATCATGTCCAGCATCACCAGAAAAGTTATTACTTGCGTGATGGAGACCAATGTTTTCTTCGCGTGCTCGAAAGTGATTGCGGTCATGCGTTTGGCTGATCGCCGGCCATGCGCTGTGCATTCGGCCGGCGACTAGTTAAGTTGTTTTTTGACTTCAACGAGCAGAGCTTTCCTGATCTGCTCGAAGACATAACCGGCCGCTTCCATTCCCGATTCTTCATCCGTGAAGTTGGTTGAGAGCTTTCCCATCAGTTCCCCGACCTCGTCGGAAATGGTTTCGTCCAAGTCGGAAGCCAGCAATTCGGCTTTCGCCCTGATTCGGTCCATCATCACTTTTCCGCGCACTTCATCGCGTATGACTTTTTTGACTTGAGTTGGATTTTTCATACTCGTGCTTGTCAACTTATGTAAACTTATGGCGGACTCTGGCGCCGCTTGCCTCGACCTTCCGACGAGCAACTTTTATTTTCGGGATACGGAGTTTTCGGCATAGAAAAAACCCAGTCTTTCGACTGGGTTTTGCTTCTTTACGTACACTTATCGCGCAGAAGTTAACTTATTTTTCAGCTCCTACTTCCCATGACACTTCTTATATTTCTTTCCCGATCCGCACGGGCATGAGTCATTCCTGCCGACTTTATCTTTATTTATTATCGGCGCTTGTTTGGTTTCTTCTTTTGCGCTTCCGCCTTCATTTTGAACATTCTTGGCTGCGCCGAATTGTTCCACTTCTTGGGCACCTTTATATGTCAGATTTTTCGGCTGCGCAGCTTCTTCCTGGTTTGAGGAAACTAACGTTACTTTGAAAATCGTGCGGGCAATGGTTGAGCGGATATTGTCTATAAGGCCGGAAAACATGTGAAACGCTTCCCGCTTATATTCAATCAAAGGATCTCTCTGTCCATAGCCTCGAAGACCGATACCTTCCCGAAGATAATCAATTTCATCCAAGTGGTTCATCCACATATTGTCAATCGTCTGGAGCATAATTGCTTTTTCAATCGCCCGCATGGTTTCCACTCCGATTTCCTGCTCTTTTTTGTTATAATTTTCCTTGGCGATACCGTTCAGATATTCCGTGATGGCGCTTATTTTTTCGGCAGCATTCTTATTTTTGTCATTTATATATTCTTCAATTTTTTTAGAAATCGAATCGTCTGCCGGCATGATGTTTTTGACATTTTCGAAAATTTCTTTCGAGTCGCAATTTTCTTCGGTTTCCGCGCAATTTATCGCCACGACTTTTTCAATTTCTTCTTTCACGTTTTCCAGCATTTCTGATTTGGCGTCTTTTATCTCAAGTATTTCTCTTCGTTTTTTGTAAACCACTTCCCGCTGCTTATTCATCACATCGTCATAATCCAAGACGTGCTTCCTTATATCAAAGTTGAATCCTTCAATTTTAGATTGAGCATTTTCAATAGTCTTGGAAATAATTTTGTTCTGAATCGGCTGATCTTCCGGAAGCCCCATCTTATCCATGAGGCTGTATAATTTGTCCCCTCCAAACCGCCTCATTAGCTCGTCTTCAAGAGAAACATAAAATTCGGAAACGCCTGGATCACCCTGCCGTCCGGCACGGCCCCGAAGCTGATTGTCAATTCTTCTGGCTTCGTGCCGTTCCGTTCCAATTATGAATAATCCACCAACTTCTTTCACTCCCTCGCCCAGTTTAATATCCGTTCCCCGGCCAGCCATATTTGTTGCAATTGTCACTGATCCCCGCTCCCCAGCCTTTGCTACGATAATTGCTTCTTTTTCATGCTGTTTGGCGTTCAAAACTTCGTGTTTTACTCCAAAGCGCGAAAGGAGCGCGCTCAAATATTCTGATTTTTCAATAGCGATCGTTCCCACAAGAACTGGCTGGCCGGTTTTATTAAGCTCTTTTATTTTTTCGCAAATTGCATTGAATTTCCCTTTTTCTGATTTATACACTACATCTGGGAGGTCTTTTCTGATCATCGGCTGGTTAGTCGGAATTTCCATGACTTCCAGTTTATATACCTTAAAGAGCTCTTCGGCTGAAGTGGTAGCGGTTCCGGTCATTCCGGATATTTTTTTATACATCCTGAAATAGTTCTGAAAAGTGATTGTCGCCAAAGTCCTCGATTCTTTCTGCACGCGTACGCCTTCTTTCGCTTCAATGGCCTGGTGCAATCCCTCGCTATAACGCCGACCCGGCATAATTCTTCCGGTAAAATCATCAACGATTATCACCTCTCCATCTTTTACCACATAATCCCGGTCAATTTGAAAAATAATCTGGGCTTTCAAGGCCTGTTCTAAGTGGTGAACATAGTTTATTTTCCCGGCCTCGTAAATATTTTTTACTCCAAGCCAGGATTCTATCTTGGAAATGCCGGCATCCGAAATGGAAACAGCTTTCATTTTCTCGTCCACTTCAAAATCTTCTCCGCGCTTGAGGCGAGGAACAAGAAAGGCAAACTGCTGGTACATTTTGGTTGATTCAGAATCCGGAGCGGAAATAATAAGCGGAGTCCTGGCTTCATCAATTAAAATTGAGTCTACTTCGTCCACAATCACATAATTGGGTTCGCGCTGAACCATCTGTGTCAGGTTTTGGACCATATTGTCGCGGAGATAATCAAAACCGAATTCATTATTGGTACCGTAAGTTATATCTGCCGCATAAGCTTCTCGCCTAGTGATCGGTTTCAAATTTTCCATTTCAACCGTAACTTCGTCGCTGTCAACTATTTTTGGTTCATAAACATAGGACGCGTCATGAACGATGCAAGCCGTGGAAATTCCCAAAAAATGAAGAATTGATCCCATCCAGTTGGCGTCTCTTTTGGCCAGATAGTCATTGACTGTAACAAGATGCACGCCTTTTCTTGTCAGCGCGTTTAGATACATAGGCAAAAGAGCGGTGTGAGTTTTTCCTTCTCCGGTTTTCATTTCCGCAATCTTTCCCTGGTGAAGCACCATGCCGCCCATCATCTGCACATCAAAAAGCCTTTTTTGGTCGACTCTTTTAACCGCTTCCCGGACAACCGCAAAAGCCTCCGGAAGAATATCGTCCAGAGTTTCATTATTTTTGAGGCGTTTTCTGAATTCTTCAGTTTTCGCTTTCAATTCCTCGTCCGCCAGCTTCGCTATTTCCGGCTCATATGAATTGATTTTTTCCACAATCGGCCGAAGTTTGGACACTTCCCTTTCATTAGAACCGAAGATTTTCTTGAATAATGACATGATTTTATAACAAACAAACAATTCAGCCGCGTTATAGCTGATTTTCTTGATTATATTACTATTTTTCAGCCTACTTATTCTACTTAAAATAACCCTTTCAGTCAAAAGCCTGCTTATCTTATAAATCTAAATGTTGAAAACACCAGCTCAAAATCTTTTGGCAATCCATCTATGGACCTAAGGATATAGAGGCGTCCATCCTTTACCGCTGCCCATTTCTGAGTTACGCATTCGAACTTTCCGCAACTGGAAAGGGCGTATCCCTTTTCTCCGTCAATCACAATTTCCTCTTTGTTAAGCGATCTTCCTCCTTCGAGATCCTTAGCAAGAGCTTTTTTCAGCATTGCATCAAGGTCATAATTTTTTCCAGTTGGAATGACTTTTATCTCAAACGGGATAATAACATCGCTTGATATAGGAAGAGATATCATAACATCATCCAGATTCTTGTCATTCACAGTCATTGCCTTGGAAAATTTTATTTTATATCCATACTTGTAATTTTTGTATTCCAGCCAATCTTTGGTCAAATCTTCAGAGGAAACTTTCTCATTTTTTGCAGCTTCACTTTTTTCCAACTCAGTCTTTTTTATTGCCTCTTTTACGACATTAATTTCTCCAGGAGCTTCAACATCGTTTATCTTAAAAAGAAAAAAAGCGAAAACTGAGGCCGTAAACAGGATGATCGCAATTGCAACCGGGGGATTTATTTTTTTGTTCATTTTTGTTTTTACCCTGTTAAGTAAATTTTGCGGAGCAAAATTATTTTTCTAGAAGAAAAACTACTTAACAGGGTGAATATTTTATTCAATAAACTTAAAGCTCTCCAAAATTTTATTTATATTTTCTTTTGTTTCCTTGCCGATTTCAATCTTAACCACTCTGGATTTGTCGGAATTTATGGCATAATTTCCCTCGCCTTCGCATTCCACGTCATCAGACGCTGGCTTTGCCAGTTTTGAATCATATGATCCAACCTTGATAGATGCATCAGTGAAGACGCAATCAGATTCGGTTTCTATGTCAAAATGGCTTATATACCAGGCACTGAAATCTTTCTTGCTTTTATTGTCATAAAATCTGATTTTCCAGGAAACCTTATCTTGAGTAACTGTGATAAGCTTATTCCCTTCTGAAATTGACGCGCTGTCGGGATAATCAAAATTTATCTTCAATTCGGCACTTTCAAATTTATTCGTGCCTTCATCTTTTTCCATTTCATCAGTGGTATCGCTTTCATCTGCGCTTTCGCTTTCGTTTTCTGTTTCAGTTTTCGAAGCTGCATCAGTTTGAGCTTGAACTGGGGGACTCTGCACTGTTTGAGATGATTGAGCCTGGCTTTTGGAAGCAGCTGCCTTATTTTCAGTGATAGCTTTGGAATTTACGGGATTTTTAATAAGCTCGGCTTCAAGATTTTTTTTCACTTCAGCGGCATCAGAATCGCTCATTACCCATTTTATCAGAACAAAAACAAAAATGACGATAGAAACAACAAAAACCAAAACCAGATACGATTCGTATTTTTTGCCAAATCCCTGCGTTTTTATAATTGGCATCGCGGCTTCGACGCTGCTTTTTTTGATATCAGAACCTCGCTTCTTAATGTCCATGTTTTTAGGCTGGTAGTGATTCATATTATACCACTAAAGAGGGATATCTCTCAAAAGCAGCTTTTGCAAAAGGACTAGAAACGGGCATTTTCATCAAGGACTATTTTCTTTTTGAACGATCTTGCTCCCCTTTCTTTCAATTCTCTCATTTTATCGCGGTCGCGTGAAATTTGGTTTTTAAGTTCATCAACCGCTAAATCAACAGCTCCTTCTATGCTTTTAGATACTTCTTCTATTCTATAAAGATTATATGGCGTATTTATCATAATTTCCGCTCTAAATCCCCCTTTTTTATCCATGCTGATTTCAATCTCGTAGATTGATTCGTTTTCGTTATTGATAAATTTGGCAATTTTTTTTATTCTCTTTTCGATATAATCCTGCGTCCTCTCGTCAATTTTTATTCCCCGGCACATCAGCCTCAGACTTGATTGCTTTTCCATGAATTTTTTTTAATGATTAGAAGCCTACAAATTGAACTTCTTCAATGAGCTGGATATGAAACTTTTCTCTTACTTTTTGCTTGATGAGGCTCGCAAGTATCACCACATCTTCCGCTTTCCCGCCTCCCAGGTTTATTACAAAATTTCCGTGATTTTCGCTCACCTGGACCCTGCCCACTTTTTTGCCTAAAAAACCAATTTCTTCAATGAGCCAGCCGGCCGGAATTTTATCGTCTTTGCATTTGAGGCCTGTGTCTGTTTCAAATTGCCTTCTGATTTCTTCGTTTTTAACTGCCGGGTTTTTAAAGAAACTGCCAGCACTAAATCCTTTAGGTTGCTTTTCAACTCTTTTTTTGATATTTTCTTTTGCCTTAGCTTCTATTTCGGCCTTATCGCCTTTCTGCAATCTTAATATGACGGAAGTAATAATAAGATTATTACTTTCTTTAAACGTGCTCGTTCTATATCCAAATTTGCAATTCTTATTATCTATAATTTTTAATTTTGAATTGTAATTTTGATTTTTGATTTTTGATTTTTGATTTTCGTCATAAATAATATTGGAATTATCCGATGCATTAAAAATTTTTACACTTTCGACCGCATCTGCCATGCACAATCCAAACGCTCCTGCGTTCCCTCGCGCCGCCCCCCCAATCGTTCCCGGAATTCCCGCCGCCCACTCAAGGCCGCTTAAATTATTTTCCGCCGAAAACTTAACTAGATTTGCAAGGTTTTCTCCCGCCCAACATTCTACCAAACATTTTTCACTTTGCATTGTCATTTTGCATTTTGAGATTTGATTTTTGATTTTTATAACCAACCCCTTAAATCCATCATCACTCACCAGGATATTGCTCCCTCCGCCCAGCACAAAAAATTCCAGCTTATTATTTCTGGCATAATTTAACGCTTCCATCAATTCATCCTCGCTTTTGACTTCGCAAAAAAACCTCGCCGGCCCTCCGATTTTGAAGGTGGTATATGGAGCGAGAGAGATGTTTTGTTGGATTTTGATCATAACTTTATTTTTCACTCTTTCTTATCTCTTCCCAAAAATACACTGCCAGAGTTGTGACGGCAACTACCAGCCAGTCTTTGGAGTCTATGGGAAATGTACCCAAATATTTTTGGCAAAACGGGAGATACATGAATAATAACAGCATAAAGACAGAAATGAAAATCGCTCCGATGGCATATTTATTTTTGAAAAATCCAAGCTGGAAGGGAGTCAGCTTTTTGCTCCGGGACTGCAGGAGATTAGCCATCTGCGTCATGGAAATGACGGCATAAGCCGCTGTCGTTGATTTTATATACAGCAGGGCGCTCGAATCGATTTTCATCCCGAAATGCCAGCCGCCGCGCATCATGGACCAGAGAAAAGCAATAACGGCGCCTGTCGCCATAATAATTCCAATGTAGATAATTCTCCTGAAGCCCCGGATGCTTATGATGGCTTCTTCTGAATTAATTTTATTTTTCTTATTTTTCTTATGTTCCGGTTCCGGAGGTTCGAGACCGAGCGCGAAGGAAGGAAATATATCCGTTCCCAGATCAGTAGCTAATATCTGGATGGCTGATATTGGAGAAGGGATTTGCAAAATCACTCCGAATATGACCGTCAGCAGCTCGCTGGCATTTGACGTAAAGACATAATGGACGAATTTTTTGAGATTCTGGAAAATTGTCCGGCCTTCCTTTATTCCCTTTACAATCGATGAAAAATTGTCATCCATAAGAATCATGTCAGAGGCTTCTTTGGAAACATCCGAGCCCATGATACCCATGGCAACGCCGATGTCCGCTTTTTTTAGCGCCGGCGCGTCATTAACGCCGTCCCCTGTCATAGCGATTATTTCATTGTTATTTTTCAGGATTGTCGCAATTCTCAATTTTTGTTCCGGCGCAATCCTTGCAAACACGCACACGCCATTTTTAATAGATTTATATATATCCTTGTCGGTTAATTTATTCAGCATTTTTCCATCAATTACCGCCAAAGGTTCGACCTTCGGAATTCCGAAGGTCGAACCTTTGGAATTGTTGCTAATAAGTCCAATATTTCTAGCAATCGCTTCGGCAGTAATTGAATAATCTCCGGTAATCATAATCGGATTAATTCCGAGATTTTTACATTCTAAAATTGCCTTGCCCACATCTTCGCGCGGAGGATCAATCATAGCCATCATGCCCAGCCAAACCAGGTTTTTTTCCGATTCCGCATGATATTCTTCCGGTCTTATTTTTTTCAAATCGCGATAAGCGAATGCCAGCACGCGAAGAGATTCCAAAGACATCGAATTATATATCGCTTTAATTTTTTCCTTTTGGGCGGCGCTAAATGGTCCGATCCTGCCTTCAATGCTTATTGAGCCGCAAAGATCAATAATGACATCCGGCGATCCTTTGACATAGGAAACAGCTTTTTTTTCCTTGTCTCTGTAAACTACGCTCATTTTCATCCGTTCCAATGAAAAAGGATTTTCGGTAATTTTTATTTCTCCAGCTTCCAAATATTTTTCTTTTATGTCATATTTCCTGGCCGCTACGACCAAAGATCCTTCGGTCGGATCACCGATAATTTTCCAGCGCCCGTCTCTATCTTTCACTAAATTGGCATCATTGCACAAGACGCCTGTCTTAAAAACCAAATCAAGGTTTTTGATTTTGCTCTGGTCAATTATTCTCCCGTTATCCAAAAAATTCCCTTCAGGTTCATAGCCGGCTCCGGTTATTTCTATTATTTTTTCCCCTAAAACTACTCTGGTCACAGTCAATTCATTTTTCGTGATCGTTCCGGTTTTGTCAGTGCAAACTATGGAAACCGAGCCTAAAGTTTCAACGGCATTCAACTTTTTGGCCAAAACATTGTCTTTGAGAAGGCGTTTCATCCCCAATGAAAGCGCTACAGAAATGGCTGCCGGAAGTCCTTCTGGAACAACCGAAACAGCCAAAGCCAAAGCAAATAGAAAATTTTGATACAGGGACATTTTGAAATACTGCCCGGCAACAACTACGATAATCCCAATGAGAACCGCCAGAATTGTAACATCTTTTCCGAGAGCCCTCATTTGTTTCTGCATGGGAGTGGCTTCATCTTTCACTTCCTGGGTAAGATGGGCTATTTTTCCAAGCTCTGTTTCCATTCCAGTAGCTGTGACCGCAAACCGAGCTTCGCCCGTGGCTACTGTTTCGCCCATATAAACCATATTTTGGATGTCAGAAAGCAACAAATTTTTTTCATAAACAATTTTTGCCTTTTTCTTTTTCGGTTTTGATTCTCCCGTAAAAATATAGCTGTTTACCCGAAGATCATAGCTTTCCAAGATATATCCGTCTGCAGGAATGTTGTCTCCTGAAGCTATATAAACCACATCGCCGGGAACCAGATTTTTCGTATTTATTTCCCTCTTCACTCCGTCTCTTATGACAATTGTTCTGTCATTAGTAAGTTTTCTTATGCTGTCCAATATCTTTTCTGCTTTCCATTCCTGAAAAAATCCGATTGCGGCATTAATAAAAACGATAATTAAAATTATCGCTACGTCTCTTGCTTCGTGGAAATAGAAAGCTAAAACTGCTGCAACTAAAAGGATCCAGACTAACGCGTCATTAAATTGGTTAAAAATCAATTTCAGCCATTTCCAGCGCCTTTTTTTCTCTATTTTGTTCAATCCAAACCCCAAAAGCCTTCTTTCAGCCTCTTCTCCGTCAAGACCGGTCAGCTTGGTGTGGAATTTATTTATAATTTCTCGCGGTGTCAGGTTGTAGATTTTTTTTGTGCTTTTTTCGTTTTGTTTTGGCATTAATGAATAATTTTTTTATTTTTCTTTTCCGCCATAGGCGGATCAGCCTTTGGCTGACAATTTTTCCACCACTTCCCATCCGTTTCCAGCTCCCATTGTAATCACCACATCGGTAGGACCGATGCGACTTTTCAGATGCTCAACAACTTTTTCAATGGTCGGAATGTAATCTGCTTTTCCCCGCTCGTAGCGGTTAATTAAATCAACTAACTCTTGCGAATGAACTCCTCCCTGGACTTCCCGGGCGCTGCCGTAGATGTCCAAAATTATCACTTTATTGGCATCGGCAAAGCTTTGGGAAAATTCGCTAAGCAACGTTTTTGTTCTCGTATAGGTATGCGGATGGAAAACCACCAGAATATTTTTTTCCGGATAAATTTCTCTGGCAGCGCCAAGCGTTGCCCTTATCTCTTCCGGATGATGCCCGTAATCATCGATAAGAATGGCGCCGTTTCGTTCGCCGATATATTCGAAACGACGGGAAGTTCCCTGAAATTCAGCAAGCCCTTCCCGCACCTTTTCCATATCCAAATTTAGTCTCTTGCAAGCCGCGATAACAGCGGCAGCATTAAGCGCATTGTGCCGGCCGAATAAATTTATTTCAAATTTTCCCAGATTTTCTTCTTTATAAATAGCTTTAAAAGCCTGGGTTTTATTTTTTACAATATCCAGCTTTTCGGCAATTTCTTCCTGAATTTTAGTGCCGACAATTTCAATTTTTAGGTCATTTTCTTCGCCAAACCCATATTTTATTACTTCGCACCCGGCGCTTTGGGCTACTTCCAGCGTATCCACGCTGTCTCCCCATACCGTCAGAAATCCGCCTTTAGGAATTTTGTCCATAAATTCTTTGAAAACTTTTTTATATTCTTCAAAATCTTTGAAATAGTCAGGATGATCAAAACCGCAGCTGGTAAAAATTACTGCTTTGGGATTATATAAGCTTAATTTTCCCTGATATTCATCCGTTTCTGCCACAAAATATTCTCCTTTCCCCAAGAGTGCATTTCCATTCCAATTTGCCACTTTGCTTCCAACAACCGCTTGGGGATCGACTTCGGCAGTTTTCAAAACATGCGCCAGCATAGCCGAAGTGGTTGTTTTTCCGTGCGTACCGCAAACAGCAATGCCATATTTTTGATTGAAAAGATATGCCAGCATTTCCGGATAGCTGATCATAGGCATATTTTTTTCTTTGGCCGCCTTGAATTCGGAATTATTGTTTTCATTGTAAGCCGTAGAATAAATCACCAGATCGGCATCATTTAGAATATTTTTTGGATCAAATTTTTCTTTGTATCTTATTTTCAGCTTTTTCAGCGTTGCATCCGTAAAAAATTTTTCTTTCGTGTCCGAACCGGAAATTTCAATTCCCAAAGAATGTAAAATTTCCACAACGGCAACAACGCCGGAACCTTTGATGCCGATAACATGCACTTTTTTTATTTTCTTCAAATCTATGTTCATAATTTATAAGTCATAAATCCGAATATCGAAATTCGAAACAATATATAAATCAAAATACTTAAAATTCAAAACAGTTTTGGTCATTTGAATTTAATATTTTTAATTTGTTTCGGATTTCGTGCTTCGAATTTCTTTATTTAACCATTCCTAATATTCCGTCCGCTATCCGCTGTGCCGCGTCTGGATGATAAAAAGCTCGTATATTGGAGGATAACTTATTCCTCAATTCTTCATTTTCCATTATTTCATTGATTTTGGAAAGAAGCATGTGCTCCCCCAGATTATTTTCTTCTAAAACGACGCAGCCTCCGGTCTTGGCAATAGAATAGGCGTTCATTCGCTGATGGTCGTTGGCTGATCCGGAAAGCGGAATTATTATGGAAGGCTTTCCTGCCGCTGCCAATTCGGAAATATTCGATGCTCCGGCTCTGGAAATCGCCAGGTCAGAAAGAGCCAATATATCCCCTATTTCATCTCCATAAAAAGCTACCGGATAATACCCTCCATGTCCGACCTTGATGCCAAGTTCGCCCGCCACATGTTTCACTTCTTCAAAATCGCTCTCGCCTGTTTGATGGATTATCTGGTATTTATGCAAGAGTTCCGGAAGAATATTGAGTATTTTGTTGTTTATATTCCTTGATCCCTGCGATCCTCCGGCAACAAATATAACTTTCTTGGAATCATCAAATTTAAATGTTTCTTTGGCTCTTGATTTATCTCCGTTTTTTATTTCCTCGCGAACCGGATTTCCAGTAAGAACAACCTGGTCTGCGGGAAAATATTTTTCGGCTTCCGGATAAGAAACGGCTACTCTTTTAGAAAATTTTGCCAGCACTGAATTGGCCAAACCCGGATTAGCATCTGATTCATGGATAAGAACCGGTATTCGATAAATCCATCCGGCTAAAACCACCGGAAGAGAAGCATAGCCGCCTTTGCCAAAAATAGCATCCGGCATATAGACGAGCAGATACCAAAGCGCCTGCAAAATTCCGACTGGGATTTTGAAAAAATCGATAAAATTGAGCAGAGAAAAATATCTTCTTATTTTTCCCGATGCAATTTTTTTCGCCGGAATGCCTGATTTTTCCATAACATCTTTTTCCATTTTCCCGCCCGGCCCCATAAAAATAAATTCGCACTCGGGAACTTTTTCTTTTATTTTTTTGGCAACCGTAACTAGAGGAATCAGATGGCCTCCGGTGCCGCCGCCGGTAAGAACGATTCTCATATTAATTTTCAATTATCAATAATCAATTTACAACAAATTACCGCTGATTAATTTTCAATTATTATTTCTTATGAATTGTGAATTGAAAATTGATTGTAAATTGAAAATTGCAAATTATTTTTTTAATTTATCTCTGAGTGTTTCGATATATTAAGCAGTATTCCCACTCCTGCCATCAAAAAAACCAGCGATGTTCCTCCGTAGCTTATAAAAGGCAGCGGGATTCCGGTAAGCGGGATCAATCCGCAAATCGCAGAAATATTGATGGAAGCCTGGCATATTATCCAGCTGGAAATTCCGATGGCCACCAGTTTCGCAAATCTATCCGGAGCATGCCGAGCAATTTTCAATCCCCGAAAAGCAAAAAAAACGAAAAGGGAAACGAGAAAGACCGCCCCCAGCATCCCCAGCTCTTCCCCTATTATAGCAAAAATAGAATCTCCGACTGGTTCCGGAAGATAATTGAACTTTTGAAGGCTGTTTCCCAGGCCGAGGCCGAAAATTCCCCCGGAACCGATAGCTAAAAGCGCCTGGTTTATTTGATATCCGATGCCTCGAGGATCTAATTCCGGGTGAAGATACACCAAAAGCCTGTTCATCCGATAAGATTCCATCTTAACAAGAGCCATAAGACTCAAAAATCCGCCAATAATTATCATTGCTATATGCGAAAGTTTGGCTCCGGAAATAAAAAATATCGACATCGAAATCAAAATTATAACTCCCAATGTCCCCATGTCCGGCTGCTTAATCAGCAAAAAACTTACAAAACCGATTATCATAAGGAAAGGAACCAGCCCTTCATAAAAATCGCGCACTCGTTCATGCCGGTTTTCAAGCCAAGCCGCAAGATAAATAATAATAGAAAGCTTGAGCATTTCCGAAGGCTGGAAAGAAAAAGATCCCAATTGGAGCCAGCGGCTGGCACCATAGATCCGCGATTCAAATCCGGGAACAAAAACCAAAATCAGCAAAATTATGCTAACGATAAAAAGCGGAAAAGATATTTCTTTCCAAAATTTATAGTTTATTTTTTGCGCCACGAAAAGAACAATAAGACCGGGAATAACTCCATAAAAAAGCTGCCTTTTAAAGAAAAAATAGGAATCGCCAAAGCGGGTTCTGGAATAAGCAATTCCAGCCGAAGCGATCATGACCAGGCCAAATATAACAAGCGTCATGAGAACCAGCAGCAATGTTTTATCTGATGATTTTGTTTTAGACATAAAAATAATGCAAAAATCAAATCTCAAACTGAAAAATGACAAATCAAAATGCAAAAAATTGATTTTGTCAACCCGAGGCTGATCCGATTTCGGCGGAAATTTTACATTGTCATTTTTATTTTTTATTTTTAAATTTTGATTTTGCCTTTCTCCATTCCTCTATCTCTTTATGATTCCCACCCAATAACACTTCCGGCACTTTCCACTGCATAAATTCTTCAGGCTTTGTATATTGGGGGTGTTCCAGATAACCTTCCTGATTATGCGATTCGCTGACTGGGCTTTGTGCATTTCCCAAAACGCCTGGGATCAGCCTGGTTGTGGAATCAACAAGAACCATAGCCGGGATTTCTCCGCCCGTTAGGACATAATCGCCGATGGAAATTTCTTCGTCCGCGACATATTTTGCTACTCGCTCATCCACTCCTTCATATCTTCCGCAAATCAGAATTAAATTATCATATTTCAAAAGCCGCTTTGCATCCGCTTGAACATATCTCTTGCCCTTAGCGGAAAATAAAATAGTTCGTTCGCGAAGCGAACTCTTTAATTTTGAGTTTTGACCTTTAAATTTTGAATTATAGTTATTTTTAATAAACTCCACGCATTTATAAATTGGTTCTATTTTCAATACCATCCCGACACCGCCACCATATGGCGTGTCATCGACGGTTTTATGCTTATCTTCGGTCCAATCGCGCAAATTATGGACTTTAATTTCTACTTGGTTGTTTTTTTGAGCACGTCGAACAATCGACTCTGAAAAGTAAGCATCGAAAATATGCGGAAAAATTGTGATTATATCAAACTTCATATGGTTTAATCTTAGCACAAAAAAGTGAACTAAAAAAGGCCGCAGCGGCCTTTTTTAGTTGATATTTAAAAGTTTTCGGATGCTTAAACGTTGATATCTCCTACAACTTCATCAATACTTCTTTTGTCAGAACGCGCTTTTTTCTCGCTTCCTTCCGGTTCATTGATCTTAAGGTTCACTCGAGCGTTGTTTTTTGCTCCGATAACTCGAAGAAGAGTTCGAAGAGCTTTCGCTGTTGCGCCTTCTCGACCAATTATCATTCCCATATCCTCCGGATTGACATCCAAAGTGATAAGGACGCCCATTTCGTCGATCTTTCTTTCAACTTTCACGTCTTCAGGATGATTTACGATTTGCCTTACGACAAAATCGACAAATTCCTGATCAGTTGCTCTCTCTGCCATTTTGGTAATTCTAGAATTAAGTATTATTTCTCCGGATTTATCCGGAGATTCTTGCCATATCGCAAGAATTGTTGTATTTTAAAGCAAGGTTTGCAGTTGAAACATCGACCGGCTTCCCCTTTTCCGCCTGAAAGGCGTTTTCCCTGCTTTCTTGCCATATTATAGTTTATATCAACAGCTTTGTCAAACAGAAAAATATTTCATATGAAAAAAAAACAGCTGGAAAAAAGGAAAAATGAAAAGGAGATTCTCCCGAAAAAAGCCTTAAAAAAACCAAAAAGAAGCGTTTTTTGGGTCATTTTTCATATTTTTTTCGATTTATTCGTATTGCTTTTTGTTGTTGCTGCAGGAGTAGGAATTTATGCGTTCCTCAAGACCCCCTCTGTCTCCACATTGACGTCCTCTTCTGAAATTTCCCAAACTTCAATTATTTATGACCGAACCGGCGAACATGTTCTTTACGAAATTCATGGGGAAGAAAACCGAAAAATAATTGCTCACAAAGAAATTCCGAATATTGTCAGAAGGGCCACAATTGCCGCCGAGGACAACAATTTCTATTCCCACAAAGGAGTTGATATCAAAGCAATCATTCGATCCCTGAAAGCTGATGTTTCTTCAAGCGAAATTCAACAGGGAGGATCGACTATTACCCAACAATTGGCTCGAAATATTTTTTTAACGCGAGAAAAAACATTTAAGCGAAAAATCCTTGAAGCTATCCTGGCTTTCAAAATAGAAGGGGCTTATTCCAAAGATGAAATATTGGATATGTACCTTAATACTATCCCCTATGGATCTAACGCGTACGGGATACAATCGGCTGCGGAAACTTTTTTCGGAAAAAATGCCAACGATCTCGCATTGGACGAAGCTGCGCTTATTTCCGCCCTTCCCAATGCCACCACTTTTTATTCTCCCCATGGAAATCATCTTGACGAATTAAACCGGAGAAAAAATAAGATTTTAGGGCAAATGGCTGAACTTGGCATGATCAGCTCCGATGAAAAAGAAAAAGCCAAAGAGCAGGATACTCTTTCAAAAATCATTCCTTTCAAGCAGTCCATCGACTGTCCTCACTTCGTTTTTTATGTGAAGGAACAGCTGGAAAAACAGTATGGACAGGATATGCTGGAAAAAGGAGGCTTCAAAGTTTATACGACGCTGGATTATGATTTTCAAAAAAACGCCGAGCAAATAATACGAAAAAACATTGAGGCTGCCGAAAAAAAATACAGCGCGACTAACGCCGCTTTGGTTTCAATAGATCCAAAAACCGGACAGATTCTCGCAATGGTTGGAAGCAAGGATTACTTTGACAAATCAATCGACGGCCAGGTCAATGTTGCCATCAGCCCCCGCCAGCCTGGATCATCTTTCAAGCCTTTTGCCTATGCAGCCGCTTTTGAAAAAGGCTATCAGCCGGAGAATGTGCTTTATGATGTTCCAACAAATTTCGGTCCGGACGGTTCGGGCCAGGATTATAAGCCAAATAATTATGATGGATCTTTCCATGGTCCGGTTACTATGCGCCAGGCTCTTTCCAATTCCCTAAATATTCCTGCCGTAAAAACGCTTTATCTGGCCGGAATTGATGACACGATCGATTTGGCTCATCGCTTGGGAATAACCACTCTTAATGAAAAAAACAGGTACGGATTGGCTCTGGTTTTAGGAGGAGGAGAAGTCACGCTTCTTGACGAAACTGCCAGTTTTTCCGTTTTTGGAAATGATGGAAAGAAAAATACCGCCACAGGAATTTTGAATATTATCGGAAGCGACGGAAACGTTTTTTATGAATCGAGCCCCCAAAATACCCAGACAATCCACCAGGAAATTGCCAGAAAAATAAACTCCGTCCTTTCTGATAACTCCGCCCGCTCGATGGTTTTTGGAACCGGAAGCAAACTCTATATTCCCGGCCGCCAGGTTGCCGCCAAAACCGGAACTACCCAGGAATTCCATGACGCTTGGACCGTTGGATACACCCCTTATATTGCCACGGGAGTTTGGGTGGGAAACAACAATAATGAAGCCATGGATTCGGGCGCTGACGGATCTTATGTTGCCGCTCCGATTTGGAACGATTTTATGGCCGAAGCGCTCAAAAAATTTCCCAACGAAAAATTTCCAGATTATGATAAAACTGCGTCTTATGCGCTTCAAAAAGGCGGCATGCCGGAAACAAAATATTATCGAAAAAGCAGCGGAAAAGAAATTTCCGCCGAAAAAGCCGCTAAATCCGACCGGGATAAAATTGAAGCCAAAATATTTTTTCCGGAAAACTTTTCTGCAACAACCGGCATTCCGCTGGTTGTAGAAATGCAAAGCACCACTGATCCCATGATTCTCCGCTGGCGCGAAACCATTTCTAATCCGGATATCTTATCCGCCATTAACCAGCAAAATTCCAATCAGGACAAAAATGACTGAAACTTTAATTTATTTTTAAAAAGCCGCGCGGTTTTTTCGGCGGCTTTTGTTTAGTTGCTACATTTTCCTCATCTTCCTTCTCATCTCCCTATAATCCGGAACAGTCTTTTCCACCAAACTCCAGAACCTTTTTGAATGGTTCATTTCGCCAAGATGGCAAAGTTCGTGGACGATTATGTAATTTAACAGATCTTCTGGAAGAAATATAATTTTGTAGTTGAAGTTAAGATTTTTCTTTTCGGAACAGCTCCCCCATCGAGAACAACAATTGCGCACAGAAATTTTATTATAACTGAATCCATAATATTTATTGAGTTCTTCGATTTTTCTTTCTGCCAGAATAAGCGCCTGGTTTTTTAATTTTTTATATTCTCTTCTGCTGAAATTATGAAACACGGGATTGAAATCCTTTTTTTCCATTATCTTTATCTTCTCCAGAATCCATTCGGACTTTTCTAAAATAAAATTCTCCATCTTCTCAACTGAGAATCCCTTGGGCATGGTAACCGCTATTTTTCCGCCATAAAAAACCGAGAGCCGCACTCTCGACGCCCTCCTGCTTTCCTTCAGCTCGTAATTTATTTCCTCGCCTTTTAGGTTTATTTTACGCATAATTCTTTTAAACTATAGCATATTTAAAGTAAACCCCGCACCCACGGGCGACCACCACGGGCATTGGGGCAATTCGCTTCGCGCTTGAAACCATTCATCTCCGAGTTTACACTCGGAGCATTCTGGGTGCGGGGTAAAATTACATGAACAAAACCACCCCGCCAAGGCGGGGTGGTTTTTTAAAATATTGCAAAAGCTATTACAGTACGGCTTCTTTAGCAGCTTTAGCCAAGCGAAATTTGGCCACAGTTTTGGCCGCAATCTTGATTTTTTCTCCGGTAGCCGGGTTAACTCCCATTCTGGCTTTTCGATTGACTTTCACCATTTTTCCAAAACCTGGAAGAACGAACTGCCCGTTTTTCTTTACTTCTGAATAAGCCAGCGCTGCCAGCTCATCCATGAAAGCTGCAACGTCCTTTTTTGCCAGGCCGGTTTTTTCCGCCAAAGCAGACAAGGTTTGCGTCTTTGTCATTTTCGCCATGTTGTTTTTTTGTCCCGCGAAGCGGGATAAATTAATTATTTATTCCCCTATTTTTTAGATTATACCATTATTACTGGATTTTACGCAACCTCTCTTTGAAGTGGAATTACCATCTGCCTCCGCTTCCTCCGCCGCCGCCTGAACCGGAAGGTGCAGAGGTATTGAAAGTGATGCTTGAAGATAAGCTATCTATTGCGCTGGCAAAACTATCGGCATCAAACGCTGCAACATTCCCGGCATACCAGAAATGAGTTTCTTTGATTGTTATTATTTTTTTCGTTGCCAGATTTATTATTTCTGCCGTTATAAAATTATTAGAAAAAGAACCGTTTTTCATGAGCATTCCAAAGTTGTTATCCCCTGGCGCATTCCAAGCGTTTTCGTCAAATCAACCTCCAAAACAAAAACCAGACCCGGCTGGCCGGATCTGGAAGAACATCTTAACATCTATATTATTCAGTTGTTATACCATCAAATTCCGCTTCGTTAGCTTCCGCTTCTGCTTTGGTGGCTCTTACAATTCCGTCCTTATGATGCGCCGGGGAGTAGATGGTATAAAGTTTAAGCTCATCTGTTTCGGAAACATTAATTATATTGTGCTGCGCCCCGGCTGGAACAACTATGGCCGCGCCGTCTCCGACTGCGTATTCATTGCCGTCAATCAGGCATTTTCCCTCTCCTTTTTCAAAGCGGAAAAACTGGTCGTTGTCCGGATGGACTTCCATGCCAATTTCTTCTTTCGGCAAAAGGCTCATAAGCACCAGCTGGCTGTGCTTCCCGGTGTAGAGAACCTTACGAAAATTTCTGTTTTCCAAAGTTTCTTTTTCGATGTTCGCGTTAAACCCTTTCATATTTTTAAAGTTAGATTAATTAACCATCTGATGAGCCTTGCTATCTAATACTGCCAAAATATTTTTATATTTCTATTGAAATGTCATCCGTTTGTAGACTTCCCGCGTCGCCTCCACATCTCTTTTGCAATACTCGCAGATGTCATTTATTTTTCCTTTTTTATAAAATTCGTAAACCTGAGAACCGTCGATTCCGTCTTTAGGCGTCGGGATTCCGAGAGCCAGCGCAATGTGTTCAAGGCCGATATTAGCATTGGCCCATTTGGTCCATTCTTTCATCGTGTCATAAATCGGATAATCCCGATATCTCGCAAAATTCAAATTATAAGCCGGCTTTACCTTATTGACTATCGAACGCTGGTAGATAAATCGCAAATCAAAATCAATAACGTTATGCCCGATAAATTGGACTCCATAATCCGGCCATTGGAGATTTTTTGCCGGAATGCTTATCGACTCGACAATTTTCCAAAATTCCTGAAGCATTTTCGCTTCATCTTTGTCGCCATTGAGACATTCCACCGGCTTATCATCAATCGCATATGCGATACAAAGAATCCGGCCAAAGGATCCGTCAAAAGACGTGCCTAAAAGATATTGTTCGAAATCGCCTGGTTCTTCGCAACACTCTTTTTTCTTTTTAGCTTTTCTTTTATCAAATAAAATCCGGAGCGCTCCATGATTTGCTTCTTCTGCCGGCAAAGTTTCAATATCGAGACAAAGTCTGTGCATAGTTTTGTTTTTAGAAATTATTTGGATTCTTATTATATTATAACCGTTCCCAAAAATAAAAACCAGCCCGAAATAAATAATTTTACATGGACGAAAGCCAAAAAATAGGCTAAACTTGGAAGAGCTATGGAAAATTCACAGGAAAAAAAATCACAAAAAAATAATCCGCGGCTGGAAGATTTGGCGCTCGGAACCACCCGCTATATCGGATCGTCTCTTTCGCTCGTTCTTCATTCTATTTTATTTGTAGGGATTTTCGCGTTGCAGTGGCTGGATTTCAGTTTTGATAAGATAATGCTAATCCTTACGACTGCCGTGTCGCTCGAAGCTATCTATCTTTCCATTTTCATTCAGATGACTGTCAACCACCAAGGGCACACGCTGGCCGAAGTCAGCGAAGACGTGGATGATATTTCTGAAGATGTCGAGGAAATTTCCAAAGATATCGATGATATCCAGGAAGATGTGGAAGATCTCGGCGAGGAGATAGAAAAGGGAGACGAGGAATTGGCCCTGAAACATCAGACCGGGCAGGAAAAAGTTATTCATATCGAAAGTATTCTCAAAGAACTTCTCCAGGAAGTGCGGGAACTTAGGGACAAAAAATAGCAGCGTTAGAAAACGCTGCCAAAGATATCAGAGGTTAGCCGAAAAAACCGGCTATTTTTATTTTGTTAAACCAATCATTCCTATCCCTTTCAAGAATCCTTCAAGTTCTTCGCCTTCAATTTTTCTGTATTGTCCCGGCCTTAGGCTTTCCAACTTTATGTTCATAATCCGCACTCTTTTTAAGCTTTTGACTATCCGGCCGAGTTTTTCACACATTTTTCTTATCTGGCGCTTTTTGCCTTCCGTAAGAACGATTGAAAATATGCATTTGTCTAATTTTTTGACCTTGCACTTCCGAGTTTTGTATTTTCCGTCAATTTCCATTCCGCCTGCCATTTTTTCCAAAAATGACGGCGTAATTTTTGGGTCCACCTGAACCGCATATTCTTTTTCGTGATAATAGTCCGGATTAAGCATGCGATCGGTGATCCGTCCGTCATTTGTAAGAATGATGAGCCCGCAAGAATCCTTATCCAGCCGTCCGACTGGAAAAACTCTAACAGGAAAATTAAGGATATTTGCAATCCCTTTTTCGCCCGCTTGAGGGCTATGCGTCGCTATGCCCTCTGGTTTGTTATAAGCTAAATAAACGAAATTTTTCTTCCGCACCGAATCTTCACTGACTCTAATCTCATCTTCAATCTTAACTTTATCTCCTAAAACCGCTTTTCTCCCGTTGATTGTGACTTTTCCGGACGCAACAAGCGCGTCCGCTTCCCGGCGCGTGCAAATTTGCTTTTTCGCCAAATAGCGGTTAATCCTCATAGGAAAAGATATTTTTTCTTCCATAACATTTTTTTCAAAATTATTTTGCCATTGCCTTAGCTTTGAGCTCGCGCGGCATTTTTTCAATTGCGTAGCGCAGCGCTGTTCGGGGCATTCTTTTTTTATTTTTCATAATATAATCAAATACTTGTTTCTGGTGCGCCTGGCTGGCCACTTTCAGCATCCAGCCGTAGCCTTTCTGCACCATGTCGTCTTTGTCTAAAAGCAGGGCGTCGGCAATTTGAAAAATATCTTTCAGAAACTTTCCGCGCTTTCCCGGAACAATGAGAGAAACAGCCGCTGCCCGGCGCATCCAGCGATTTTTTGACTGCGTCCATTTTTTGAGATTTTCGAGATATTCCGGATACATTTCGACAAATTCTCCGACTGTATGATTGCAAAATGTATCGCATGCCGCCCAATTGCTAACATAGCAACCCACCCATTTTTCAAATATTTTGAAATCTTCCGTCTTGTAATCCTTGCAGACCGAGTATGACCAATTGCAAGCGACAAAGGATTCTTCCATGTAGCCGGATTGCCACAGCTTCTCACATAGATCAAAAATATCTTTCTTGCTTTTATTTCTAATTTCCCTGAAATATTCTTTTCCGATCTTGCTCACTGTCGCCGTCTTCACACCATATAGTTTTATCTTTTCTTTAAAAAACCTTTCTCCGCTTTCCCTTGTTTTTTTATCGGCGTTCTTTTTGAGATCGCGCCGTATTTTTTCAATAATACCGCTCATAAATTATTTGAATTTTTAATGAAACTAAAAACACCCTATTTTCTCCGCTATTTTGGGAAAATATTATTTTAGCGTTGTGCCAGAGCGCTTACGGCCAAGCCGATGTAGTATGGCCAGAGCACAACCGCCAGCACGCCCTTCCAGAAAGCCAGATGCAGAAATCCGACCGTAAACAGCCATCCGGCAAACCAGGAAAACGCCGTGAAGCCGTGCTGTTCGACTTTAATTTTTTGCATAGGATTTAAAAATTAGCTTATTATTTTAGCGTTATTTTTTCAAGCATCCGTACATCCAGCTGGTCGCATTTCCGTTTTTTACCCAGCGGATGGCTTTTTCAATCTCATACTGGCTGACGACTTCATTGAGCGGTTCTCTTCCTTCCGGCACTTTTCCGGCGTATATTTTTTGAAGCGCCGGCAAAGATTCCGGCTCCGCCATCTGCCCAAGCGCCCAGACAGCGTCGTTCTTTTCTTTGGGACTCGTTTTTTCATCTTCAAGCACGGCCACAAGCGCTTTTTGACAATTGCCAGAATATTTTTCTTTAGCTAAGCCGCAAGTTTTCCAGACAGTGTAGTAGAGAACAAAAGCTACGCTTACAATTGCTGCAATGGCCATAACGACCAGGATGCTAATGATTTTTTTCATTGGATTTTTTTAATTTTTATTAATTCATTTAATATTAATCCCGAATTTTGCATAAAAGTTTTTTTAAAACTAATCGCAGGTTTTTTGGTCCCATTTTTCCGGATTGAATTTGGGACAGCAGATTTTTTCTTCGCTCATGTTGTTGATTTACTTATTAAAATTTAGCGTTAAATAATTTCAGTATCTATCCCAAAATCAATATCTTTTGCATAATCAACCTTGCCTTCGTGCTTGCCCATCGTATGCTCGGAAGACCTGGTTGTATATTCCAGAATGATTTTCTTTTTTTCTTCCACCGACAAAGCCTTGTTGTTCACAGCCGGCCCGCCGATGCATCCGCCGTCGCAGTTGAGCAGATCCAAAAACCGAAATTTCGACTGTCCGGCTTTGATGTCGTCGAACGCTTTTTTGATGTTGGCTACGCCGTCCGTAACCAGAATCTCTCCTTCTCCGAAAAGCTTACTAAGATGGGAAGTGGAAGCCAATCCTCCGGAAATGGGATAAATTTTGGTGTATTCCCTGACAAAAGAATCGAAATAATAATCTTTTTTGAAATCATCTTCTTTAATGTTTTCCGCGTCAAAAATTTGTTTCAGCTCCTGTAGCGTTATGACCGCGTCGATAAATTTTGGAAATTTCGGCGCTTCGATTTTTTCCTTGGCAAAACAAGGCGAGATGAAAACAACTTTATACTCCGCGTGGTGCTTTTTATAGATCATTGCCATCGCCACCATCGGAGAAACTATCGGCATCAGAAATTTCCTAAATTCCGGGTACTCAGTATCAATGAATGACACGACGGTCGGACAGGGAGAAGAAATGAAAAGTTTCTGCTCCGGATGTTTTTTTACATAATCGACATAAGCCCAGTTGACCATTCTGGCTCCATAAGTCAGTTCGGTGACTTTATCAAAGCCGAGATGGCGGAGCATGCCGATGATGTTGGGATACTTGAAATCCAAAACAAAGGTCGGCGCCAGCATGGCGATGGATTGGTTGTTTTTGATAAGTTTTACTTTTTCGTTTGTCATATTAGTTTTTTTTTGTTTTTCAAATATTTATATATAACGAGCGCCCCAAAAACAAAAGCAACAGCGCCCATGATTTGCCATTGCAACGATTTTCCAGTGATCGTCTGGCAATCAGCAAAACACAGTATCGGTTTTATATGAACAAGATCAGAGCCTTGCAAAAACCATAACAAACCAAGAAGGGAAATTATAATTCCAAAAATGATGGCGATGATTTGTTTTTTATTCATACATATTGTTGATTTAATTTTTAAAATTTAGGGTTGGGTAATTTTGGCATTAAGTTATTTTCTTCTTGCTGACGACAAGAATTTTCTCTGTTTTTTGAAACGTTCAAACCAATTCATTTCAGTGACTTCTTTTTCTGTTTCTTTTGACATCCTCACAAGCTCTTTGTCAAATTCTACCACTTCCGGGTCAACTTCAAAAGCCATTTCATTAATATCTAAAAGTTTCAATCCAGAAAGCGACCGAACTCGCGACAATGCCACATAGCCCATGCCATATTCAAATGACTTTCCTAAATCTATTTCTGCCGCATCAATTGTCATTCCCTGGCTTTTGTGGACTGTAATTGCCCAAGCTAAACGAAGCGGGATTTGTTTTATCCAAGCTTTTATTTCTCCACCTTCTTCAAACTCCCATCTGGCTGGCTCAGCCAAAACCCCTTCCCCAGTTGATGTTTTCACAATGGGCAATTTCGTTTCGCTGTCAAAGCCAACTATTTTTCCTACTGTTCCATTAACGTATCCTTTCTCAAAATTATTTTTCACAAACATCACGACCGCGCCTTTTTTAAGAACTAATTTTTCCGGAGCAAGACATCCTTTTTTTAAAATATCCCGCAAAACTTTGTTGCCTTCCAACAGCATACTATAAGAAAAAGGCTTTTCTGAAATTTTTTCCAATTCTTCGCCATTTATAAAATCTACGTCCCGATTATGAGTAAAAATTCTGGTCGGTTTTATGTCGCCTTTTATTTCCTCTTTTTCCCTCATAAGAACTATTTTCGCCGTTTCGTTATCAACTGTCTGATTTCTAATGTCGTTCAAAACTCGTATCATCTCGCTGTCAGTTTGCCTTTTTTGTTCTTCAAGATAGCAAATCCGAATCTTCATTTTTTCCCAAGCCTCGCTGTTATAAACCAGCCTGGCTCTTTCCAATCCCTTTGTTACCGGCGGAAGCTGGAAAAAATCTCCGCAAAGCACAACCTGCAATCCTCCAAAAGGAATAAATGGCTCGCTTTTCATAAATCTGCAAATTTTGTCCACAACATCCAGCTGATGCGCATGAAGCATAGAAATTTCATCAATAATAAGGACTTTGGTTTTCTTGAAACGTTTTTGATAGACCGGTTTTCTGTATAATTTTAAAAGATCGCTGTTTGATATTTCGTTTTTTATTCCCATGTTGGACCATGAATGGATAGTTATCCCATTCATATGAGTCGCGGCAATGCCAGTTGAAGCCGTAACCGCTACTTCAATATCTTTGCTTCTGAGATATTTTATATACTCATTCAATAAAAAAGTTTTCCCGCTTCCAGCGGGACCAGTAAGATAAACATTATAACCAAGTTTCAATATTTCCAGAGCTATTTTTTGATTCATAGTTTTTCAGTCTTAACTTCATTCTTCAGTATACTTTGGATTTTTACAGTCTTCTTTATATACAGGAAAGGTATCGCCAAACTTATCTATCGCATCAAAAAGCTCATACTGAATCCAATATTCCGGCATAGTCACCATTTGACCATAATTTTTGTTTTCAAATTTAACAGCTGGCATATAATTTATCTTTTCTAGTCAATTATGTGAACTTCAATATTTCTAAAATGTGCGTGTTCCTCTCCGGATTCTCTAAAACCCACCTTTCCAAAAGGAATTGTTAAGAGATTATCTGCATGATATACATTTTCTCCATCAACAAATATATCCACTCGCGATCCTCTTACGATAGTTTTTATCTTGAACCATCTATTTTTTATATTTTTATAATGTGGGAAGTTACCAAAAAGTTTCCATCCGACTCTGATTTCGCTAATTTCAAAAGTGTCTTCCTCAATGTTTTTAAACCTAGGCTGAGATAGTCTTAAATGTGGTCGAATGTACTCATTATTAATTTGAAACATCAGATAATTATTCAAATCTTGCGCCCTAACTATCCAGCCAGAAAATTTATTTAAAATTTTTGTTTCAAATTCAAATTCATAATTTTCCCACAAGGAGCCAGTTTTACTTATTCCTCCTTCTTCTGATTCAGTCACGCTTAACTCACCGTCTTCTATTTTCCAATCACCCTTAAAGTCCCAGTTTATATGTAAATCTTTCTTCAATTTTTCTATAAAAGCTATTCTTAGTCTTTTTTCAATTTTATAGATTTTCATGAACAACCATACAAATCCAAAAAAAATAAAACCAATAAAAAATATTTTCGAATTCTTTAAAAATAAATCGACTATTGGAATATTAATCCCATTAGTACCTACACGATTATCTATCCAGCCAATTATTGAAATAAACAAAGAAATAAAAGTTAACCATTTCGAAGTTTCCTCTCTATATTTCTCTACATATTTTATAATCTTTTTAGTATCCATAGTACTTTCAATTTTGTAAATTAAGATGCTATTTCAAAAATCTTTTTTACTAAACCGGTTCTCGCATAAAATGCCCTTGTTATTGGTCGTCTTTTTTTTGTTCTTGGATTTATACCTCCAGTTCCTTTTGTTCTTGCTTGAATCCATTTTCCATCTTTGCCAGTAAGGGCATCAAAACCATGATTTTTCAATTTTTCTCTTATAAAATCATAATCTGCTTTTATCTCTTTAATCAATTCGTCGTCCTCAGCAAAATCCAAACTTGCAACCTTCAATAGTTCACCACTTTCTGAATTTTTTCCATGCCACATAACCGCGCAAAAAACTATTGATTTTAATTTTGCCCAGCAATGACTTTCAAAAAATCCATGTTTTTTAAGCTCTTCTTGATTTATCATAGTTATTGCCATAGTTTCCTTTGGTTTGAGTTTATCTTTTATTTTATGAAAACTTACTGATTTTAATTCATAGGAAAGACCATTGGGTGCTTTTGAAACATTATTTTCTAATCCCGCAAGTCTTTCTAGAATTAGTCCCTTCCAACCCTTATTCTGTTTTCCCGTCTCATACGTAGTGATTCCATATTCCAAAGCTAATTTTCTTAAATCTTTTCCTAAATACTTTTTTAGATTGTTTATAGCAGTTGTTCTGGTAACTATTTTCATTTTTTTAAATCATTAAACCTTTTTATTGATAAATCTAAATATTTTTTCTCCATATCAATCCCCACAAACTTCCTATCATTCAAAGCCGCAGCAAGGCCAGTCGTGGATGAGCCAGTAAAGGGATCAAGAACTAAATCATTTTTATCAGTGCTAGCTAAAATAATTCTGACTAATAAATCAATCGGCTTTTGGGTTGGATGTTTTCCAAATTTCTTTTCCCCATTCTTTGGAGGGTATATAGACCAAACGCTTCGCATTTGCAAATTAGGTTTTTTAATGAAATCATCCGGCCAATCACCATTTTTCATCAGATCATAATTGAATTTATGCTTTCCCTTCTTGTCTTTTCTAGCCCAAATCAAGGTTTCATGACTGGCTGTAAAAAATCGACAACTAAGGTTCGGCGAAGCGTTAGGTTTAAACCAAGCAATATCGTTGAGAATATGGAATTTATTAACCTGCAGAGCAAATCCGCATTGATAAATAGAATGATACGTTCCACTAATCCAAATTGTTCCGCCAGGTTTCAAAACTCTATGGCAAGCTTTTGTCCAATCAAGATGAAATTGAAAATCTTTTTTAAGACCATTTGTCACATCCCATTGGCCCTTGTTAACACTAACCATTTTCCCTCCATCACAAGTAAATCCGCCATTGGAAAGAAAATATGGTGGATCGGCAAAAATCATATCGACTGAATCTTCTGGAAGTTGCTCAAGAATTTTCAGACAATCGTTTTTATACAAAACAAAATTATCCTTTTTAAAATAAGGCTTATCTTTTACCGAAGATAATATCTTTTGCTGCTGTTTTTTTGTAGTCACTAATTTTATATTATTGCCCTCCTCCATAGTGATATTATACCACTTATATTATATCACTGTCAAGTAGCAGCTGTGGATAACTTTTATTAATTCTTTTTCAACCCATCCCCCACTCCTTTATCTATTCAAATACGTCACCGTCAATTGCAAAACTGTCGCTTCGAATTTTCAACTTCTAAAAACTTTCCATATCCACCCGAAAAGACTGCGCTTATTTTCATTCTCCGCAATGGTTTTTTCCAGTCTGGAAGCGTCTTCTTTCATTTTTTTCAAAAGCGCTTCTATGCTTTTTTTGTTGTTTTCGTTTTTGGCGTCTTTATACATTGCCTCCAGATCGGAAGTATTTTTTGCATATTCTTCCGCTTCTTTTTTCAAAACAACCATGCTTTCCCGGTCTATGCCGACAAAAAAAGTTTTCCAGGGGCTTCTTTTTCTAATTTTTTCCATTTCAAAGCTGGATTTTTTTGAAGCTTCCTCCTCCCACAGCGACAAGCTTTGAACTTTTTCCCAGAGCATTTCTTCTTTTTCGATATCTTCATCATTTTCAGCATCTTCATCGTTTTTGACATCTTCATCCCTTCCGACATCTCCCATTATTGAAGTATCGTCCTTTATAATATTGTTCTTTTCCTCAACTTCTTCTTCCACGGCGTCGATTATGTTGCAAAAGTTGTTAATCGAATCAAGCTTATTTCCTTCTATAACATTGTCCTTGAGATTTATCGATTCATTCCAATATGAACCCTGCACTTCCCCTCCGCTGGGCAAAGCACAATCCAATCCATATTTCCTGCTTTTTTCCAGGCTATTCCCGGTAATGTTTATTATTCCCGATTTTTTGTTCTCTTTGTAAAATTGGGTAGCAATTGCACTGGCCTGATTTTTTCGGATATTATTTTTGGAAATATCCAATTCCGAGCTTCCAATAACAAGCTCGATCCCACTTTCCCCATTTTCATAAATTTCATTATTTTTAATTATTCCCTCGGTGTTAGAACGAATATCTACCCCTTCTTCTTTATTGGAATAAATCTTATTTCCTATCAGCTCTATTTTTCGCCCCGCCTGGATATATAGCCCCTTTGTGCCGTTTTTATACACCGACGAATTCGTGAGCGTCACTTTTCCACTTCCCGGAAGCGCGTTTATGCCTATGCTTTCGGAATCTTTTATCGCGCAATTTTCAATTAAAACATCCGCTCCTTTTTCCGCCGTTATTCCCGATGATCCGCCACTGACAGTAATTTCTTTTAACAAACTGCCGTCTTTCATTGTTACAGAGCGGATAGAAACCTTCTTTAAACTTTCTCCGTGGAGCTTTACGTTTTTCCCCAGCGTAACTGCCTCGTCGTATTCCCCGCTTTTAACATAAATGCTTCTTGATCCCGATCCATTCTCAAGAGACTTTTCAACTGCCTTGGAAATACTGCTGAAGGGATTGGTCTTGCTTCCATCGGCGCCGTCTTTTTCACTGCCTTTTTCTACATAAAAATCATATGATTCCGCATTGCAAAAAGAAGGAAGCGCAATTCCAAAAAAAACAGTTGCAAATACAAAACCTGACGCAAACCATTTTTTGCTAAAACTATTTCCCGCTATCATGCTTTTATCCTATGCCAAAATCGGCTTTTTTGCAAAAAAAGCACGCTGTCTTTTTTCAAAACCAAAAAACCGCCAGGCGGTAATATTCCCACTTTTTATGATTTTATAGCCATATTATGCCGCATAGATTGATTTTGGAAACTATTTGCCGTTTTACAATCGTTTAAAAAAAAGGTATAATAATGGAAGAAGTGAATTTTTATTCCGTTTTTGGCTATGAAACAAAAACAAAAAATTTGGGTTTGGTTGGTGTTGGTTAGTTTTCTATTTTCTTCAGTTTTGCCTTTAGGAAACTATAATACCGCCTATGCCGCTTCCATATATCAGCATTATACCAACGAAGGCATCGCTTTTTACGCTTATTCCAACGCTTCAACCGCTGAAGAAATCAGCCAGAAAGATATTTCCCCTGTTTACAGGTCATACAGCAGCACTGATACTGAACATATTTATACGACTTCCGAAATTGTTAAGAACGGTTATACGCTCGATCAGCCGGGAAACGCCGCCGGTATCGCTTTTTATGCCTACGAAAGCAATATCGTTACCGGAACAGCTATTCAAAATATTCCCTCTGGCACTGAACCGCAAAATATTCCAGCTGGAACTGAACCGCAAACAGAAATTGTCACCACTACCGCTACCCGTGAAGGAGTTGTTCCCGTTTATCAGCTTTACTATGGACCGCTAGACAGCCGCCTTTACACTGCTTCTGAAACAGAGAAAACAGCAGTAATGTCGGGCAATATGCCTTATGTCCTCGATTCAAGCAATGCCAATGCCGACGGTATTGCTTTTTATGTTTATCCCAAAGACACAGCAGCAGAAACCATCACTAAGAAAAACCTGGTTCCGGTCTATCGGTTCCATAACACTGCCAATGGCGATTATATATATACGACTGACCAAAATGAAGTAGATACAACTACCAAAACCCCGGCTGATATTTCCAGTCTGGGACCGGAAATTTCTGTCGGCCTTTGGAATACGAATAAAAGCGATCTTGACCAAACCGCTTTTAAGATAAAAGCCAATAAAGATTATAATATCAGAGATAAGCAAGATGGAAATATCCTGGCCCAAGTAACTGCCGGAAATGTCACTCGGGTGGATACATATACAATCACAACCACTCAAGTTGTGAAAGATGATGATAGCGGCGGAGGCGGAGGCGGCGGGAAGAAAAAGAAGAAAAAGAAGAAGAAAAAGAAGAAAAAGAAATCTTCCAAAAAAACGACTCCTTCCAGCAGCGCAAGAGTCCTTGGCGTGTCTACAACGAAAAAAACAACGGTAAAGAAAAAAACAGTGAAAAAGAAAACTGCAAAGAAGAAAAAAACTAAGAAAAAAACAAAAAAGAAAAAGACGAGTTTTTTTGAATTTTTAGTTCCAACAGCCTATGCCAGCAACAGAATTGTAACAACCAATACCCAGTATTTGAAAATAAAAATCAAACAAGGCGACACGTCGACGACTATCCTGGAAAAAAATATGGGCGTCCAGGAACTGTATCTTGATCCGACCGACGGGGACAGCAGTGATATGATTTTTTCCACCTGGCGTCCGGGTTCTGATTATGATAAATATTACCGATATCGCGGTGAAATGAAAATAAAATATACGGATAATGATAATATATGGATGATCAATGTCTTGCCGTTGGAACAGTATGTCTGGGGCATGGGAGAAATGGCCGGAGATGGTCCGGAAGAACACTCGAAAGTTATGACAGTAATTTTTAGAACATATGGAAAATGGTACGCGGATTATGCAACAAAATATCTTCCTTGGGGATTCAGAATATTAAGCACTTCCTCATCGCAGATATACAGCGGATATGATCATGAAGTAGCTTATCCCCTAATCAAGCCTATTGCCGAAGAAACACGAGGAATCATTGTAACTTACAAGAAAGAGACAGCTCTGACTCCCTATAGCTCCTGGACTGATGGACGCACCAGAAGCTTTGAAGAGCATTGGGGATCTAAAGATTATCCATGGTGCCAATCAGTGGACGATCAGTATGGAAAGCATCCTTCAAAAACCACCGAGGAATTATTTGCCTCCGGCAACCACATGGTCGGACTTAGTGCGCATGGATCGTTATATTCAGCCAGAGATCACGGATGGAAATATAAAGATATACTGAAACACTATTATACGGGAATTGATGATTTAACTCCAAGATACCCTTAAACATATGAATAAAAAATTACTCTTAGCAGCGGTTATTTTGGCGCTGGGCGGTTTGGTTTATTTTGTTTATCCGGCCGCCAAAAACTTTTTTTTAAAAGGTGCCACTAAAAAAATTATAAATAATAATTCGACCCAAAATTCCGAAGAAGCAGAAAATAATGAAAAGCAGAACTCCGATTCTGAAAATAACGGCCAGGAAACAGTCGCGCCAAAGGTGGAATTCGCACCGAAAGACTGCGACAACAATTGCTCGCGCTTTAAAAAAGACAGCGAAAAAGAATACTGCCAGGAAATTTGCGGAACAAAAACTTTTTTTGAAGATGCCGAGGAAGAAGGCGGGTCATCGGGCGATTGCGCTTCGGAAAAAGGGGTTCAGAAAGATTATTGCCTGAAAGACATTGCTGTCGGAAACAAAGATTATAAAACCTGCAACGAAATAAAAGACGCTAATATCAAAAAATCCTGCCAGAACAGGATAACGGAAGATATTTTAGAAAGTCAGCCAAGCCAAATGCCTAACGACTTATAATTTTATAGTATCGTTCCCCCGCCTAAAACTTCATCTTTCCAATAAAAAACGGCGTACTGCCCCGGGGTTATCGCCCATTGGGGTTTTTTGAATTTAATTTCCGCACCTTTAATGCTGCATGATGCTGGAACATGCCTATATCTTATTTTAACTTTTATATTTTTTCCCAAAAGCGCTTTTTTTTCAGCTGCTTTTGAAATCCATCTTATATTTTTCACTTTCATGCTTTTGCCATAAATATCTTTTTTTGACCCGACAATCAGCTTATTTTCTTTTTCCTCGAAACCAGCAACATACAAAGGGATTCTATTTGGGTTTTTCATGCCCGTCTGATCAATTCCTTTTCGCTGGCCGATTGTATAATTTACAAGGCCCTGGTGCCGGCCTATTTTTTTGTTTTCCAAATTAACAATTTCTCCGGACTGAAAAAATTTTTGGCTTATATGCCTTTTCAAAAAATCGCCGTAATTTTTATCCTGGATAAAACAGATTTCCTGGCTTTCTTTTCTGTTTTCAAAATCAAGCCTATTTTTTTTGGCAATTTGCATCACTTCCCTTTTGGTCAAATTTCCAACAGGAAACAAAGTTTTTGAGAGCTGTTTCTGATCAAGCTGGCAGAGAAAATAGCTCTGGTCTTTGGTTGTATCCCGTCCAGAAAAAAGATGAAAAATATTATTTCCGTCTTTTTTTATTTTCGCGTAGTGTCCGGTGGCAATTTTATCAAAACCCAGTTCTTCGGCAAAATTCAAAAACCAGCCGAATTTGATGGATTTATTGCAGCCGACGCAAGGATTGGGGGTTCTTAGATTTTTATACTCGTCGATAAAATTATCTACGATAGTTTTTTTAAATATTTTTTCGACATCAACAATATGGATGGGCATGCCAATTTTCTTTGCCACTTCTTTGGCTTTTTTCAAGGATTCGCTGTCACAGCAGCCGTTTTCTCTCTTTATTCCGCATGTCGGATCGGACCAAAATTTTAAAAAGAATCCGGAAACAGAAAAACCCCGCTTTTTAAGGAGCAGAGCGGAAACAGAAGAATCAATCCCGCCGGACATAGCCACAGCAACCTTGGGTTTTTCTTTTTTTGCCTTCATCTTTTTAAAATCCACCTGATTTTCTCACATTTTCTTTTCAAAGTCCAGCTTTGTATTGTATTTGTAGTTCAAGGCTATTTTTTGGTTATTTTTTATTTTTGAAGGGTATTTTGCAAAACTTCTTCGACAATATCCACCACTTTTTGCGGATTGGAAAGCGCTTTGACTATATAAAAATGAATATTCAATTTTTTTATTCTATTCAAAACTTCCGGGCTATCCGTATTAGTAAGCACCACCACAGGAATCCTTGAAAGATTGCTGTCTTTTCTCAACGCTTGAATAAGTCCGACCCCGTCAATCTCTGGCATCATAATATCAATTATCGCCACATCCGGATTTTCCGCTTTTATAACGTCAAAGCCTTCCCTTCCATTTCTGGCCGTAACCACTTCGAAATCTTTCTGCCTAAGTTTAATTCCATAAATTTCCAGGATGAAATTGTCATCATCAACGATGCATATCTTTCTTTTTTTTTCGTTTTTATTGTTTTGCATAAAAAATTAAATTTAATATTTTTATTTCAAATATTTCCCGTATTTGCTTGGGGGATAATAGCAATTGGGATTCGGATATTCGTCCGGATCAAGGCAGCATTCCATATCCAGATGCTTTTTTTTATTTTTATCGCTTTTTGACGGATGGTCATTTTTATGATTGCAGACTCTTCTTCCCTGGCTGTCCTTGTCATAGACATACGGCATGGGAGCGGTTATTCTGGGTTTCACAGGAACAACTTTCGGCTTTTTAATTTTTATAAGATTGAGGGTCGACGCGGCGGAAAAAAATTCCGGAAAATTTTCCAAAAGATCGCTTCTTAAATCACCGCCCGTTTGGGCATCCTTTTCTAAAACAGGAACGACGTTATATATATATTCATCTCTTACCAAGTTATAAAATAAAATTGACTGGTAGCAAATGTCTCCGGAGGGAATATACACGCGCTCAGCCGGAAAATTTTCATTTTCCAGAAGATGTCCCGTTATCTGCCGGCAGGAGCTTTCTTCCGAAAAATCTTCCCCATTTTTTTTCACAAACTCTTCCGTATCTTCCACATTTTTGATTTTTTTAATATCATAAACCAAAATGTCGTAACCGAAAAAATGGCCGCTGGCTTCGGTTCCCGCTTTTCTAAATTCGTATTTTTGCGCCCATTTTGACCCATGCGCAGCTTTTTTCAAAATTGGAGTTTTCCAATCTCCTGGATATTTAATTTCAAATCCGTACCATTCGTTTTTATAATCTTTCCAGCCGTCAAAATTCGCCTCGTTTTGGACCGCAGCAATTTTTTCATCATCGCTGGGGAGCGCAATAGTTTCCGCCTGGGGCTCTTCCACGACAGAGACATGGGGAATATATTCCGATTTTTTCGGAATATTGACCGCGACTACCAGCCAAGAAACAAAAATTATGCAAAAAATAGAAAGAACATCTCTTTCAAGATTCTTCCGCTGCAAAAAAAATTTGCAAAAATATTTTTTTCCTTTCTCAAAATAATCTTTAAATATGTTTTTTTCCATCCGCATTTTCTGATTCGTTGCTATTTAGGCGCAGCCTTGAAGAAATTTGCTATTTTCTCGAAAAAACTGGCGACCTCTTCTTTTTCCGGATTCAGCCGTTTTTTGATTTCCCCTATCATCAAACTAGCCGCACGGTATCCTTCATCCATAAGAGCATCCGCCTTTTTAAAATCTGAAGAGGTGAATTTTTCCAGATGCGGCTCAATGAGAATTTCAGCCTGTCCGGGAATAAAAGCCTGCTGGGTTCTGGTCAGGATGCTATATGAATTAGTTATCACTTCCAAAATATTGTGGCTTTTTTTGAGCGTTCTCCAATGTCCCAAATTGACGCCGATCTTCAGCTGGGCTCCCATTTTCTTGAGTGGAGAAAGAGGCAGATTTTCAACAAGCCCGCCGTCCACCAATTTTTTCCCCTTTATCTTTATTGGGATAAACAGCGCTGGAAGGCAAGTGCTCGCCATAACCGCCTCCGCTACGCTTCCCTTTCGAAGAACCACTTCTTCTCCGGTATCGATATTCGCGGCAACTATCGCCAAGGGAATATAAGCGTCTTCTATTCGGACATCTCCGATCAGTTCTTTTATTATTTCCCCTACCGGCCGGTTGGAATTAAGGCCCATTTTTGAATAGCCGAAGCGGGAAACATTCGACCAGCTCAATCTTTCTGACACCTCGATCATTTTTTTGAGCGGTACGCCGAAGGCCACGCAGACTGCCGCTACCGCTCCGGCGCTCGTTCCGGACACAAAATCAATCGGAATCTTGTTTTTCATGAGAGCCTTTATCACTCCGACATGGGCAATTCCAAGCGCCGACCCACCGGAAAACGCCACGCCGATTTTGGGATATTTTTTTTTGTTTTTTTTGAACATATTTTATTTTCTGACTTAATTATACCACTTAATATCAATTAGAAAAGCGGAGCAGCGAATGCCAAAAATCCAGCAAAGGACTTCTTTGCGCAATATTAAAAATCGGCTATAATAAAATAAAAATTAATCCATTTAAAATAAAAATTATGGGCATAAATTCCAAAATCGCCAAGATTCCTTTTTTTGTCCTTTATCTTATTTCGGCTGCCATCACTTCATACAACTGGATCAGGGTTATCTTGTTTCAAAAAGATTTTGAAATTTTCCGCACCGAGCAGCCCTGGGATTATCATTTGTCCAATTTTTTTGTTAACAGTTTCGGTATTACCCACCAGCAGTATTTTATTTTTGCTTTTCCTATAATACTTTTGCTTCTATACGCCATTCCTAAAGCCACTGGAAAAATGATGAGCCTGGATGCAAAATCCAATGTCAAAGGGGATAATCATGTTGCCATAATCATCATTCTTCTTACCACTCCGGTTGCGCTGGGGATTCATAAATTTATCGGCTCGGGCTGGAAAAGCCACCTTATTCCAGGAGCCGCCTTGGTCATTTTATTTTCTTTCTGGTCCTGGATAGATGAAAAAAGGTTTAAATCTGAAAACAGCCAAAACCAGCTTTAAAAAAAACCCGGCCTTGCCGGATTTTTAATCTTTTTAATCCTGCCGCCGCTTACTTTTAGAAATCAAGGCATTTGTCATCCTTTATTTTACTTTCGCTTTTCACGAAAGTAATGAACAAAACTGGAACAAGAAACAACGTTAGGAACGAAGACAGCAGCAAGCCGAATATGACGGCGCTTCCAAGCGCCCGCCAAAGTTCATTGGAAAGGGTGATGGGAATTATTCCAAAGATGGTGCAAATGGAAGTAATGAAGATAGCTTCAAGCCTTGATTTTCCGGCGTCAACAACAGCTTCAAAAAAGGGAATGCCGAATTTGATATTCAAGTTTATCTTGTCAATGAGAATGATGGCATTTTTGACAACAATTCCAAAAAGCGCCAAAATTCCAACAAGGCCTGGGAAGCTCAGGCTTATTCCGAAAATAGTCATGCCAATAAATGTTCCGATAAGCGCCAGCGGCAAAGTTACAAGAACTATCGCCGCTTTTTTGAATGAATTGAATTGGACCACCATAGTAGAAATAATCAGCAGTCCGGCAATAAGCATGGCTCGAAGGATAGATTGCACCGATTCGGCATTTTGTTCATTTTCTCCTCCGTAAGTTATCTCATATCCTTGCGGCAATTTATATTCTGCCGCTGCTTTTTTTTGAAACTCGGAGACAACTTGGGTTGCATTGGTTTTTCCGCTGACATCAGCAGTAAGCAATACTGTTCTTTTTTGGTCGATGCGAGTGATTGATTCAACGGATGGCTTAAGTTCGATTTTGGCAACATCCTTGATATAAACCGCCTGGCTTTGGGAATTTAATATCTGCAAATTTTGGATTGATTCTAAAGTTGGAATTTTATCTTCATCAAATTTTGCCACTACATCAATATCCTTATTCCCTGAAATAACGGTGGATATTTTTGTTCCGGAAATAGCTGTCCTTAGGGTAGCGCCGACAGAAGAGGCGCTCAAATTATAAAACTGCATTTTTATCGGGTCCAGCTTGAAAGTATATTCAGCCGGGGCATTTCTTAGCGAGATTTCGCTGTTAACAGTTCCGGAGATGGAATCTAAAATCGGCTTAAGATCAGCAGCAATTTTGTCGAGAGTCTGAAGATCTGAACCGGCAATCTGCGCTTGAAAAGCGGAACCGGATGGCGGACCGCCCCTGGGAGCAGAAACCGTTATAGCCGCTCCCTGGATATCTGAAATATCCTCGCGGATTTTGTCGGCCAGTGCATAGGAAGTTATTCTTTTTTCAGTAGTCGGAGTGAGTTTTATGGATATAGAAGCAGTATTGGAATTATCCCTTCCGGAAGATAAGCTATCTGTTGATCCTGAGTTGCCGACTAAAGTGGAAAAACTGACAATCTCCGGGTATTTCAAAAGCCTTTCTTCAACCTGGGCCGTTATCGGGTCCATGTGCTCCAGGGCCAATCCGGATGGAGCACGCAGGCTAATCGAGATAGTATCCTGATTTGAAGCGGAAAAAAATTCAGTCTTAAGCACTCCGGCGGCCGGCAGCGAAACAGCAAAAATAAAAAGAACCAAAACCGAAAAAATGAATGTTAGCCGGCGTTTTCTTGTGCTTAATATTTTTCTCAAATATTTTTCATAAATCGGAAGCAAGCGGTCAAAATGAATGATTCCGTGGACAAGTTTTCCGGTAAAATTGTTCGATTCGCGGTCTCCCTGATTTTTGAGCTTGAGTTTGATAAGTTCGTCATCATTGCATTCCTTGTCAGCCAAACTTTTATTCTCTTCAAGCTTTTCTTTGCCAGCTCTGAAATACCAGGAAAACATCCAAAGAATTATAAAAAAAGATCCGGCGCCGGCAGCATATCCCTCAAATGAAAGAGTGGCAACGCCGAAGATTCCCACTCCCAAAAGAATAGCCATAATAAGGAAAAAAAATCTTTTGGTAAGGCGGATGCGCTCAAGAACGGCAGCCAACGGATGATTTACCATAAGGGCGATAAGCAGCGATGCGCCCAGTGTCACGGAAACAGTTATGGGAATGGATTTGATAAACTGCCCGATGATTCCGGTAGACATAAGAAGCGGCAAAAAGGCCCAGATAGTCGCCAGCGTTGTGGTTGTAAGAACAACTTTGAAATCATGAAGAACCAGAAGGACCGCTTCCTCCGGAGTGTATTTTCCGGTTTTCATATATTGTTTGGTAGCGCTGACGACAACAATGGCATCATCCACCAAAAGGCCCAGAGCCAAAATCAGGGAGAAAATAGAAAGAAAATTGAGAGATATCCCCGTAACCGACATTACGCCAAAAGTAACAAAAAATACCAAAGGAATGGCCATTCCAGCCACAAAAGCTTCTTTCAATCCGACTACCAGGAAAAGAATGCCTATGACCAAAATCAAAGTAAAGAAAAAATCATGCACCAGCTGGTTAAAATCTTGATTTATCAAGTCAGCTTGGTTGAAGGCAATGGCATAGTTTATGCCAGGCGGGAAGGAATCAACTTGGCTTTCCATTGTTTTTTTCGCCCCGTCAACTGTTTCAATAATCGAGCTGCCCGTTCTTTTGACAATCTGGATGGAAATTGCTTCTTTTGGCTGGCTTCCTCTTGAAGAAAAGCGGGACAGAACCGTTTTCTTAATAGCCGTTTCTTCCACTTTGGCAATATCTTTCAAATAGACAATCCCCCCGTTGTCCGTGTGAAGAATGGCAATTTTTCCCAGTGTTTCAGCATCAAAAAATCGCGCATCCGCCCGGACTGGATAATTATATTCTTCTCCTTCAAAATTTCCAGCTGGGATGGCGCGATTGGTGGCAGAAACAACCTGATTGGCCTGATCGGTGGTTACATTATAGAAAGATAATTTTTGTGGATCGTAAAAGATGTCAAATTCACGTTCGTCCCCGCCGGAAACATTAACCTCCCGGATCCCGGGAATTTTTTCCAATTCGTCCTGAATATTTTCCGCATAAGTCCGCATGGTAAATCCATCATACGGACCGGTGAGCTGGAAAGTAGCAATCGGAGTATTGTCAAAAGATATTTCAATAACTTGCGGGTCTTCAGCGTCTTCTGAAATGTCGTTTCGGATATCAGGCAATTTATCGCGGAGTTTTCTTATGGCATCGTCAATATCCTGATTGGAATCAAATTCAACAGTTACGGTAGACAATGAATTGGATGACGTAGAAGTAATTTTGTCTATCCCTTCTACTCCAGAAATATTAGTTTCGATTTTTTTGGTAACAAGCTCTTCGACATCAGAGGGAGACGCTCCAGCATAGAAATCCGTGATGATGGCAACCGGAATTTTCACCTCCGGATTCGATTCCCGGGGAAGGTTGATATAGGAATAAATTCCCCAGCCGGAGATAAGCATTATCATGAGGATGACAACCCTGAAATTAGTGACAAAAAAATTGAGCCAGGTTTTTCGGAGTTCCGGACGAAATTCCAATCTGGCCAGATAGGCCAGATCAGATGATTGAAAATCATCCTTTTTTTCCGAGATTTCTTGATTTTTAGATTCAATATTTTTCATTCTGGCTTGTCTTGCTAATAATTTATTGCTACGCAGAAACTTCTTCCCCGTCTTCTACCAGCTTGCTTCCTTTTATAATAATCCGGGCGTCTTTCGCAATGTCCGTTTTTATTTCTGCATATTCTCCCTGGACTTTTTCGACGGAAACAGCAGTTTTTTTGGCATGGCCGTTCTCAATAATGAAAATGTGGCTTTCGTTTTGGCTCAAGGTTATCGCTGAAAGCGGAAGGATTAAATTTCCCGGGGTATCCGGAGTTCTGGTCACATCCAAAGAAACAGATATGACCGATCCGATGAGGAGAGGGCTTTTTCCAGAAGGACTCGCCTCGATCAAAAATCGCTTTGTTTCCGGATCGGCCTGAGGCGAAATCCTGATAACAATTCCTTCCTTAACATCGCCGTCTTCGTTTATGCTTATCTTTGTCCCGATCTTGAAATTGGAAAGATCTTCTTTATCCACAAAAAATTGGACCTTTGTCAGAGCTGTTTTCGAAATGGTAGCAATTTTCTGTCCGACACTCACTGAATCTCCCTGGGAAACAGGCTTCTCCGTCACTGTTCCAGAAATGGGAGAAATAACAAGCCTGTTATTAAGCGCACCATTTAGCGCCGTTTCGGCTATTTCCAGATTGATTTCAGCTACTTCTTTGGCTTTTTTGTTTGTATAAGTTTTGTCATCCTGGTATGTTCTTTTTGCCGACTTGTATTTTTCTTCAGCTGATTCCACTTCTAATTCAAGCGCTTGAACAGCCGCGCTTTTAAGGCCGTTTTCTCCAATTTCGAAATTATTTCCAATTTCATCAATAACTGCCAATTGTTTCCCCTGAAAAACCTTGCCTCCCAGATCAAAGTTAATCCGAGTGATTGTTCCCGCAGCATTAGCACTAAGAGTAATCTGCTGGTCGCCAGCGGTCAGGGCCGGATATTCCAAAACCTGGGCAAGTTTGGTGCTGGCGTCGGCACTTTGCGTAGTGACATTCAAAACTTCTTTCGGAACTGATTGTTCGACGGCCGTCCGTTTCTTGGAAATAACAAATGTGAGGATAAAAACGGCAGCAAGGGCTGCAGCGGCAACGATAATTTTTTTATTCATAAATTTATTTACAAAAATATTTAAGCTTGCATTGAGAAAATTCTTTTTCCTTAAAATCAATTATTTTGTTCAATTTATTAAAAAACGCGAAATGCCGTTCGATTTCTTCCTGGCTAAAATTTGATTCCAATTCGAGTTTCACTTTTTTGAAATGACTTTTTATTTCCTGCAGCTTTTCCTTCCCAGCAGCCGTCAGTTTTACAGATGACTTTCTTTTGTCCCCGGTCATATTTTTGTAGATTTTAACATAACCTTTTTTTTCCAGATAATCAAGTCGCTGGCTAATATTGGATTTAGTGCCTCCAACCAGCTTCATAATTTCTTTCGGCGCCATAGATTGTTTCCTGCAAAGCAGGCTCATTATTTTCACGCCGGAAATATTCATCCCTATGGGCCTAAAAAGGCAGCGGCTGGCAATAACCTCCAGCCGGGAAGCCATAAAAAGTATGGGTTCGATAATGGAATAGTATGAATTAGCCATTTTTTTATTTAATTTGAGTTACCAAACTAGTTTATCAGTTAACTATTTTCTGTCAAGAACGCAGCTTAAGTGCAATAAATTTAATTAATATCCAGAAATATCAAGTTTTATTTAAAAAACCCGGCATTTGCCGGATTTTTAAATCTTTATTTCCTCCAATCGCTGATTTCCCTTTAAATATGAAGCGCTTTTCTTAGGATTATTAATATCAAACCTGCTATAAACAAAATTGTAAAAATAGCCTTGTTGTGGCGGGCCAGTAAATTTGGAAGAAAAATATCAAAATTATCCTGGCGATTATCTGTATATTTTTGGGCAATAACTGTAAGCGGGCATTTCCATTTGAAAATAAAAAGAATTATTCCTTCGCCCAGAATTATTATTATTGAAGCGTAGACATATCCATTATCAATGCCGAAAATGCCAGCTAACAGAATGAAAATAACGCAAGCGGCCATAGCCGCCCAGATCAAAGTGTGCGTCAGTCTTATAACAAAAAGCTTGGTGTTTGAATAATCGGTTTTCATATCATTTCTTCCTCCAATCGCTGCCGATCTAAAAATCCTTATGCCCTGCGTTTTTTAAATCCTTTTTCACCTTTTTAATAAATTTCCCAAATTGTTTTCCTTTTTCTTTTTTTTCCATTTTACTCATTTCATAGTGCTCGACTTCTTTTTTCAGGCTGATGAAGTTTGAATATTTACTCTCGTCCAAGTTGCCTGTTTTCAATTCAGCGAGAACTGCGCAGCCGGGTTCGTGGATATGCGTACAGTTGGCATATTTGCAATTTTCAGCCAAGGCGATTATTTCTTGAAATATGTCGTCTATTCCGGCACTGGCATCAGCCATTCCCACTTCCCGCACGCCGGGGTTGTCGATAATAATCCCACCGCTTTCCAAAAAATACATTTCCCGGCTAGTGGTGGCATGTTTTCCCCTATCTGAATATGAACTTATATTTTCAGTTTTTATCGCCTCTTTACTAAGCAATTTATTGATGAGCGAGGATTTTCCGACACCGGATGAACCGAGAAAACAATAGGTTTTGTCTTTTTCAATATATTTCTCAAGATTGCTTAAACCTTCATTAGTCACTGCGCTGGTCTGGATGACATCTGCGTCTGGAAACCGGTTTTTTATTTCCTCTACTTTCGAATCCAATTCTTCGCGGGAAATCAGATCAATTTTGTTGAGTATTATGGCCGGCTTTACGCCGCTATTTCGTACTATCGCAAAATATCTTTCAAAGCGGTTAAGATTATAATCCCGGCCGAGAGACTCAACAATAAAAGCCGTATCGATGTTGGCCGCTATGACCTGTGCATCATTTTTTTCTCCCTTTCTATTTTTGTCCCCATGCCTTCTTTTTATTATTGTCTTTCTCGGCAAAATTCCCCGTATCATCGCTTGATCTTCATCAGTTTCGCTTATGGCCACCCAGTCGCCGACAGCCGGATAATCTTCTTTGGATGCAGCATGAAACATCTGCCTTCCGGTGATTTTCGCCAGATATTCCCCCTCTGTATTTTTGACTTTATATGCGCCTTTCTGCTGTGAAATCACCCGGGCAACCGAAAAGCCGCCTAATTCCAATTTTTTTCGATTAGATTCAAAAAACGCATCATATCCCAGATCTTCCATCGCCAATTTTTTATTTTCACCGTTCATTTTCTTTTCTTTACTCTATCAAAAACAGACTTACTAGTCTAATCATGGTATAATTCAGATATAATTTTAAACTATTATATAAACCAACCCGTATGAAAAAGAAAATCATCCTATTGCTTTTAGCGTTTATTCTAATTTCCACAGCGCTTATCATTTTTTTCTCTCGGACAAAAAAGGCAAATACGCCGGAGCCATCAGCTCCCGCTCAGCTGGAAACAAAAACAGAAACTATAAAACCAGATGAGAACAAGGCGGTGTCCAAAAATTACCAGGAATCATTCTATTCGCAGTTTAAAGTTGATTTGGGCGATACCAACAGGTTTGATACATTGGGCGAATTGGTTTATGAAATCTATCAGACTATTTGGAAATACAACAATGAGCGTGTTCATACCGCTCTCAAAATGCCACCGATTCAATTTGCTAATCAATTTTTAATCTCAGAGTTCGTGTCTAAGAAAATGGGTACTTGACAAAATGCCAAAAATATTGTTACAAGAAAACTTAACCAAGCAAGATAATAAAAGATATCCTCAACACTACGAGGCACTATATTATTGTCGTCTACAAGAATATACGCCACAGCAAACAATAAGCCAATAATTAATGTGTGTTTCCATTTGATACTTGATAATGAAAAAGTTTTTTTCATAAGGCTATTTTATCATATTTTTATCTGTTTTACTAACTTTCCCAACGCAAAAAACACCCATTACAGGTGTCCTTTGCTTGAACTTTGAAAGTAAATCACAAATTTTTGCGGTTCCCCGAACGAATGTTCAGGGCTGATAAACTAATATTACCAGAGTCACTGCCTGTCGGCAGGCAGGCTTTAAATATGTGTTCCATTGTAAATTCTTCTATTGGGATATCGCCCACATCTCGCACGAAGCATTTTAATCTTGAGCGATAACTTACGATGCTGGACAAGTTAAAAATTCTTCAGCGGTATTGTTTATGGTTCGTGTGTGATTACTCCTTTCCATAGTAAGGCAATGTTACCTTCGTGTTAAAGGAAGTCAAATGGAGTTACCCACTGCTGAAATAACCAAAAACCGCCAGTTTGTGGCGATTTCTGCGATACATAACTATTTATAAAATTATTTTCGTCTATATGCAACTTTCCTCAATTCTTCAATAATAACTATTGAAAATGCGACAGTGACAATAACAAGCCAATCTTTTCCGCTTAATGGAACCGTCCGCAAAACTTTTTGAAGAAACGGATTGTAAACCGCCAACAATTGAAGCCCGATGACAATGCCGGTTGCTCCGACCAGAAATTTGTTGGAAAAGGGATTGGACGTAAAGATTGATTTTATTTGTGAACGGCAATTCCAAACGTTAAACCATTGAAAGACTGCCAGAGTCGTCAAGGAAATTGTCCAAGCTTTTTGCAAATTCGCCTGATAATTTTGGCTGAAGAGACAAAGTGTTCCGATTGCCATTGGAAGTGCCATAATGAACATTCTCAAAACCATTAACTTATCCACAAATCCTAATTTATTTTTAGTAAATTTCTTTCCTAAAAGGTTATCTCCTTTCGGTTCCATTGCCAGAGCCACATCCAGAAATCCGTCTGTCACGAGATTCAACCATAGAATCTGGGCGGCTAAAATAGGCAAAGGGAGTCCCAGAAGAATCGCCCCAATAATCGTCAGCACCTCTCCCAGGCTGGTTGAGAATAAATACAAAATGACCCTTTTTATGGTTTTGAAAATGTTTCTGCCTTCTTCCACCCCAGAAACAATGCTTCCAAAATTATCATCCAAAAGAATGATGTCGGATGCTTCTTTGGCAACCTCCGTTCCGATTTTTCCCATCGCCACTCCCACATCAGCCGAAGTCAAAGACAAAGCGTCATTAACTCCGTCTCCCGTCATTGCTACCACTTTCCCCGCCAACTTGTAGGCATTGATAATTTTCAACTTGTGAAAAGGAGTTACTCTGGCGAAAACACTGACGTTGTCCAGGCGATTTGCCAAATCGCTTTCGGTCATTTCATCAATTTCTTTTCCTTCAACAATCTCATCTTCTCTCCTGAAAATTCCCGCTTCTTTGGCAATAGCCCTTGCCGTTACTTTATGGTCACCTGTTATCATCACCAGCCTTATGTTTGCCGACATCACTTTTTCTACTGCTTCCCTGACTTCAACTCTCGGAGAATCTTCAATTCCCAAAAAACCCACAAAATCAATAGCGGATAATTTATCGGGAATCCTTTCATCTTCAATCTGCTTTCTTCCCAACGCCACCACTCGCAAACCCTTTTCGGACATTCTGGTAAAAATGTTTTTCAATTTTTCTTTTTCATCGCTGGAAAGAATGGTTGTTCTTGATGGACTCCATATTTTTTCCGAAATATCCAAAATTTCCTCGGGTGCTCCCGCAACGGATAACTGATATTTTCCGTTTTCCTTGTGAAGTATGGCGTGATATTTCAATTGGTAATCAAACGGTTTTTCTTCAATCTTTATAAATTCTTTTTCCAAATCGGATTTTTGAAAGCCCATCTTTTCGGAAAACACCAAAGTTGCCGCTTCAGTCGGGTCACCCGATATTTTCCAGACTTTTAAACTTTCGTCAAACGCCAAATGAGCACTACTGCATAAAGCTCCGATTTTTCCAGTCATTAATAATCCTGGGTGATTGAGTGGTTCTATAATTTTACCATTTAATTCAATTTCCCCCTTCGGTTCGTAGCCGATTCCTTTTATTGAAAATAGTTTTCCGCTGACATACGCTTCTTTGACAACCAGCTCATTTTTAGTAATGGTGCCAGTTTTATCCAAAGCGATAATATCCGTTTGCCCCAGAGCCTCCACTGCCTGCAGTTTTTTTACCAGAACATTGCGTTTACCCATTCGCCATACGCCTGTCGCCAAAACCAATGTCACCACAATCGGCAATCCCTCGGGAATAATAGAAACTGAAATAGCCACAATCGTAGAAAAGATTTCTTTAAGATTGTGCCCGTAGAAAATTCCGATTTCCAGTAAAACGAAAGCGATGGCGAAAACCGTAATAATAATGAAGCGGGAAAGGCGACGAACATCTTTTTTGAGGGGCAATTCTTCGTCAATGGTTGAGATTTTTTTGGCAATGTTGCCGATTACAGTGTTTATTCCCGTGGCTATTACAATAGCCTTTCCGCTCCCAGCCACAATGCTTGTCCCTTTGAAAACCATATTCTTCTGTTCAGAAATCTGGACATCTGTTTTTTTGATTGTCTCTGATATTTTGAATTTAGGATTGGATTCGCCCGTTAGAGCGGATTCGTCAGCTTGCAGAGATTCAGAATAAATAATTCTGGCATCGGCAGGAACTTTTTCTCCCTCACGAAGGATTATAATGTCGCCAAGCACCACTTCTTCGTCAGAGATTATGTATTCCTCGCCCTCACGGATAACCGAGGCATCCGTCTTGATGAAGTTTTTGAGGGAAGCAAAGATATTCTGGGCTTTTCCTTCCTGTATCATTCCGACTACGGCGTTAAAAAATAACACGAACAAAATGACAAAGCCGTCGGTGTTTTCTCCTGTCAGGAAAACAACAACTGTGGCAAGAAGCAAGATGAAAATAAGCGGGCTTTGGAACTGGCGGAAAAATATAGTTGCCAATCCGTCTGCTTTGGTTTCGGGCAGTTTATTCGCTCCATATCTCAAAAGGCGATTTTTTGCCTCGCCTTTTGCTAGTCCGTGCTCGCCAGTATTTAATTCCTGAAAAATCCCATCTAGCTCTTTGCTATAATAATTTATTGATGATTTGTTTTGCATCTTTTAATTATACCACAGCATAGCAGAGCGGTGGATTAAAAATTTCCTAAAATATCTCCTTTGAATTGACTCTCCGCCCAAGGCGGATAAAATTTCCTAACAAGCTAACACAAAAAACACCCCTGCCGACAAGCAGGATTTAGGTGTTCTTTTGCGAAATGTAGAAATTTTACGAAATCAATTTATTCAGCCAGCCAAATAAACTAAACCCTTTTTGAGCATCAGTTAATAATGTTTCGATTTCCTGATTAGTTTGCTCTAGGACCCTAATTTGTTCGGTTAATTGTTGTTGGTTACCCTGGTTGTAAAGTTGGTTTTTAATTTGATTTAGTTGCTTGATTTGTTCTTTGTTCTGTTCCAATGTTTTTTGGGCGTCTTTGATTTCTTTGTAATTGGGTCCGATAAAGAATTTAGCGAATCCTCCTCGGTCTTGAATTTTTTCAACATTTTGTTCCAATTTAACTTGATTTTGGTTCTGATTTTGAGCAATAACCCTTACTTGCTGACCAATTCCGCCTTCCCTATCAGCCACTTGAAGCATCGTCTGAACAGCATTAGCTACTTGGCTTCTTCTTTGTTCTGATGGATTGGAACTGGATTTTCCCTTATTGATTTTATCGGCCGCAGTAGTATTGTTTTGAGTCTGAATTGTATTTTGCTCCTGAGTTTGAATCTGAGTATTTTCACCCTGATTCATAACTTGATTTTGTTCATTTGTCTGAACAGTGTTTACAGCTTGATTTCCCGTCACAGCAGCATCAGCTTGTCCTGATTTAGCTCCCTGATTGGAATTAGTGCTCACCGCTTGTACTTGGACGACTAATCCAAACATCAGCAGAAAAGCAATAAGTAATGTTTTTTTCATTGTTTTTGCTTTAATTATTATTTTCTTTAATTTCACATTTGTCAGATTTAAATATATTTTTTGTCATACAGACAATCCAGTCCCAATGAAGAATAAAATGAATTACTACCAGAATAATGAAAATAATTCCGAACCAATCGTGAACTTCCGACCAAGCTCCTTTTTGGATTCCAAGAAATTCCTGAAGCCTTCCTTGCCTTACCCCGCTGGGCATAAATAATTTTATCGCTAATCCTGAAACAGCAGTAATTAGAAAAGACACAAGAGTTAGAAAATCAACTAAGTAATTTATTTTCGGTTTGTTCATAGTTAAATTATAGCATATTTTCTCTTATTCTTCAATTTTCAACGCTTTACCTTTGACAATCGCTTCTGCAATTTTAATTCTAGCGGAAGATAAAATCCGTTGAAAAGTGCTTTGCGAGGTATTCATTTTTTCCGAGGATTCAGTTTGCTCCAGCCCATCAAAATCTTTGAGTTTAACCGCTTCCATTTCCTCCTTGGTCAAAACAACCTCCTCCAAATCATACATAGGAATTCCTTGGGGTTTAAAATAATGGGCTTTGGGTTTGAAACGCAATCTCTTGCATAATCTTGGTCTGGTCATATTATTTTCTTTCTAAATTTAAATTACATTTGGGACATTTTAGAGTTGAGCAGGGCACTCCTCTTTCGTGCGGAACACTATAACCGCATTTCGGACAAACGCATTTTCCGTCGGGTCCTCTGCCTTCAGCTTTTTCAATTTTTTCCTTAAATCGTCCCCTTCTTTGCCAACCAAAACTTCTGCCGAAAGCAGGTTTATAGAAACTGCTTTCAATTTCATGGCTGGCAATCTGAATAACAACATATTGCAAACTTTCTATCCCTTTTATCAGTTTTTCTCTTAAGTTATCAGATATTTTTGTCGCCTCTTCCACTTTTAAACTACTGGGCAAGTCTATTTCCAGATTGGCAGTTGTGGCCGAACCTTTCTTTTGAGTTTTAAGAGATATTATCTTAATATTTTCAGCCCTGACAATTTCTCTGATTATGTTTTCTATTTCTTCTCCAGCGGAGACATCCAAAAGCGAACCCGTTGCGTCCTTACCTATTAAAAACGCTTCTTTTATTATATATACCCCCATCAATATCGCCAAGAAAGAATCAGCATAAATCCAATAAGGAGTTAGAAATAATCCGCCTAAAATTATTAAAGACGTATAGACATCAATCCTGGAATGAACTCCGTCCGAAAGCAAGCTCACCGAATTTTCTTTTTTGCCGTAATAGGTTTTTAATCTTGCCATTATCTCATTCACAAGACTTGCAAAAATCATTACGCCAAAAGCCAAATATCCGATTTCAACCTCTTGCGGAGAAAATATATTCTTGAAAGCATTATAGATAATTCCAATACCAGTCGCTAAAATTATAATTGTTATAATTATTCCGCCTAAAACTTCAAATTTATAATGCCCGTAGGGGTGCTCTTTGTCTGCTGGTTTCTTTGATATTTTTATACCAACATAGCTTATGGCAGAAGAAAAAATATCTACAAAGGAATCAATACCTGCTGCTAAAATAGCCGAGGAATTGGAAAAAATGCCGACGGCAATCTTACCTCCAGCCAAAGTTGCATTTGCGATTATTGACAATATGGCAATTTTTTCTTTCATCATATTTATATTACACTTCTTAACCAAACATCAGCCACTCGGGCTTGAATATCAAAAGTATTCCGATAATAATCATAATTGTTCCGCCAATCAATTGCGAATAACGGGAATATTTTGTAGAAAGTCCAGTCACTTCCAGAGTTATCATCGCCATAAAGAAAATAAATAAGTCGTCCAACATAAAAAAGAAAATATAAAGCAGGATATAGAAATAATATTGCCACTTGGAAAGTTCGTTGATTGCCAAAACCTGAGTATATACCGCAGGAAGCCCAGCCGAACAAATCAGTTCAACCAGATTCACCATAAACGCCAAACCGATAATTCCGCCTAAGGCTATCCAAAAACTGTTTTTTCCAACCAAACTTTTCAATTTTTGGAAAACTTTTTGCCGTTTTTTATCATTCGTCACTTCGCATCCGCTATTTTTATTGAAAATAAATTTTTTTAAGCTGTATCCTCCGCCAGCTAATGCCAATACCCCGATAATTATGCGGACCCAAATAACAAAACCTAAAAATAAAATCAAATTGAGCCAAGCCGACATAAAAAGAAAGTAAACGGAAGCTGAAGCGACAATGAAGACAGTTCCCAAAATCCACATTCTTTTTCTGTCTTTCATTCCCAAAAGCAGACTGATGAGAAAAAGAAGCGTCCACATTGCACAAGGATTAAAGCCGTCCAAAAATCCCATTATTACTGTCAAAATTGGCAAAGAAAATTTATAAGCGTCAATTTTACCGAAAAAAGGTAAGCTTATTATTTTTTCAGAATTATTTTCGGTTTGTTTATCAGCTTGTTTTTCTTGGTTTTTGGAGTTTATTATATCCGCTACTTTATCGGAACATTTGTTCTTATCGCATTCCTTGATTTTATTTCTTATTTCTTCAGAAGTGATGCCGTCAGCAAACCCTACAAAATACTTGTCTCCGATGACGGAAAATGGCACCCCTGAAACATCAGCACTCAATGCCTTGCCAATCTTTTGCAGCAATAACGCATTATCCTTATTGTTATATATTTCATAAGTTATTATTTCAAGATTGGGATAATTTTTTTGCAAATCCTGTAAAAATTGCATTTCTTTGGCACAATGCGGACAGCCATTTCCATAGAAAAGATAAGCATTAATTTTTTCAGAAGCATTTGCCAAAAAATATGCTTGGGAAAAAACAAGAATTGAAATAAAAAATATGGCTAACGATTTTTTCATAGGCTATTTATTTTTATGCTGATTGATAAGCTCGACTAATTTTTCCTTGTCAATTTCTCCGTTTAATCTTAAAATCTCATTTTCTTGACTATCAAGAAAAATAAAAGTTGGAAGAGTTCTATCAACTTTATATTTTTCCACCATCTCTTTGTTATTATCGAAATCATAATATTCGGTTTTCAGCCAAGAATTTTCTTCTTCTATTTTCTTCCATCTCGGCTTCATCACCAAACAGCCTGAACACCAAACAGCCCCAAATTTTAAGACTTTCATAAATTTTGTTTTAAATTATTATTCATTTCTATATTAACAATGATTTCTTGAAATAATTTTTCATATTCAGGATTTATTTCCAGAATCGGTTTCATTCGAATAGTTGCATCTACAAAATCTTTTCGGTAAGGAATCTTGCCTAAAATTGGAATGCCTTTTTCTTCGGCAAACTTTTCTATCTCCAAGCAAAAACTACTCGCCAAGTCGTATTTGTTTATGACAATACCGTGCTTGATTTGAAAATGGCGGGCCAGATATAAAACTCTTTTCAAATCGTGAAGAGCTGAAGGTGTCGGTTCGGTAACGGCCACGATATAGTCCGTGCCTACTAAAGAAGCAATTACGGGACAACCCACTCCCGCTGAAGAATCCACGAGCAACATTTCAGCTTTCAATTGCTGGCTTATTTTGTCCGCATATTTTCGGACTTCTGCCACAATTTCCCCCGAAGCCAGCTCGCCCAACTTAAGTTCACCTGAAATTAGATTGACTTTGAAATTCTTTCCTTCATATATCTCGCCAATTTCCTTTTTAGTTTCAGAAATAGCTTTCGTTGGACAAGCTACCAGACAAGCCTTGCATCCGATGCAAACATCCTTAACAAAAGCAGGGTATTTATCTTTAGCAAAAATAATGGCATCTTGCTTGCAAACGTCCGCACATTTTCCGCACTTCGTGCATTTTTTAAAATCCCATTTGGGAATGGCTTGATAGACTGTTTCGTTTTTTTTTCTTTTAACGGAAAGCAGAAGGTGGTCATTGGGACACTCCACATCGGCATCAACCAAAAGCGTAATATATCTTTTGGCATATTCAATCGCCAAGGAAGTCGCAACCATTGATTTTCCAGTTCCGCCTTTTCCGCCAGTAACAGCTATTTTTACCCCGTTAAATACTTCATTTTGTAAATTTTTTTTATTATTTGACATATCTTATTTCCAAGATGTAATTCTATATTTATCTATTTATTTAACGGGGTAAATATTTTATGTTCTTCGCAAACATCTTGAGAAGTCGCTTTTTGAAGTTGGTTATTTTTCCATAATTCAAAAATCTCTTTAACTATTTCCGTCTGATGAACATATACCTCTATGCCAAATTCCCCGCATAAATTAAGAGCTCTTGGGCCCAAACCTCTGCAAAGTAAAACATTAGCACTGTGTGCTTTCATCAGCTCTGGAGGCAAGCCCTGTCCACCCATATGCTCGCTGGTATTATCTATTATCTCCAGAACTTCGCCTTTCTCATCAAGAAAAGTATAAGTATTGCATCTGCCAAAATGCTCGGCTATTTTGGCGTCTAATCCTTTTTTATCGTCTGTTGGAATTACGATTTTCATATTAAGTTATTTTTTAAATTTTTTATCAATAAAATCCTGCAAAACATTCTGAATTTTACCCTCTCCATTATATACATCAATATTAAATTGTTTTAGGACATCCATCGCTCTCGGTCCAATGGTTTTTGCTATTACAGCATTAACATTGTTTTCCGCCAATAACTTGGCAGCTGACATTCCCGCTCCGCTTGATTGGTTTTCACTTTCATTTTTCAAAGCTTCGGTTTTTACAATTTTTCCAGCCTCAATTTCCGCAATGATAAAATACGGACATCTTCCAAATAACTCAGAAACACTGTCGGACAATTTTTTGCCTGTTGAAGTAATTGCTATTTTCATAACAAAATATTTTACGAATTATTTTTGATTTTTAATTTCGTCCAAGCGAGATTTTACCGCCTTTAATTCTTCTTCCAAAATTTGGGCCTCTTCAGAAAGAATATCGGTTTCTTCTTTTTTGGTCATATTTGGTGCAGGATAATATCCCCAAAATCTTCTCCAACCCAAACCACGTCCACCGCTTCTTCTACCATAACCCATACCTCCACCGCAAGGACCCATTCCCCAGCCTGTTCCAGGACCGTATCCCATTGGACCTGTTCCATTTTGTCTTGGCATATTTATCACCTCCTTTTCTAATCTACTTATTTTAGCTGTTGTATACTTTGAATATATACCCATTATATATTACTGTCAATAATAAGAATATCTTTCAAGCGGAGAACGGAGCAAATAAAAAAACCGCCAATTTGTAGCGATTCTGTAGAAATTTAACCCCAATCTCTTTTTTTATATAACCTATTTTTTATACCCTGCAACCAGATATAACACACCTGGAATCAAAGGCAAAAGCATATTGCTGCTAAAGCTTGCTTCTGTCATTATCCCCACTAAAAAACCTATCATCATTGGAATGACGATGAGATAGCCTCCAGCCTTTTCAAATTTCCATCCCACCAAAAGCCCTGTAAAAATTATCGGCATCATTGCCAATGCGACATTTTCCCACAATGAATAATTAGGATTGATAAAAGGCAACGGATTTCCATAACCGAAATAAAAAGGCAAGCCGAATACCAATATTGCCAAGGCAATGATTCTGGCAGTCCATCTGATTGTTTTTAATTGATTTTCCATATAAATCTATTTCTTAAGGATTCCATACATCCAGCTGGTCGCATTCCCATTTTTTACCCAACGGATGGCTTTTTCTACTTCATATGCTGATTGCATAAAATTAATTTTATGACTTATTTGCATTTTTCTTCACAAACTCCTTCTGCTTTTTTCTTTTCTCCAAAAACCCCATATTATCGACCTCCCTCGCATTTATATCTGATAACTCTTCTAGTTCCCTGTCCAGCTTGCACACATCAGGATTGACTTCCAGCGCCACTTCGTTAAGCCCCAGCAGTTTTATGCCATTAAGCGTTCTGATCCTGGAAAGCGCCACATAACCCATCCCGTATTCAAAGGATTTGCTCAAATCCATTTCCACCGCGTCCAGTGTCATGCCTTGGCTTTTGTGAACGGTTATTGCCCAAGCTAGTCTCAATGGAATCTGACTAATAGAAGCAATTTCTATGTCGTCTTCCTCAATTGACCATTTCTCCGGCTGGGCAATAATTTCCTTGCCTTTGAAAGTTCGTATGATCGGCAATTTATGTTTGTCAAAATCAATGACTTTCCCTAAAGTTCCGTTGACATAGCCTCGGTCAAAATTGTTTTTGACAAACATCACCACCGCGTCTTTTTTGAGTATCAGTCGTTCTGGAGCAAGACACCCTTGCTTGAGCATTTTTATAAGAGGCTCTATTCCCTTGGAATGCATCCTGTAGGCAATCGGTTTTTCATTGATTTTTTCCAGCTCCATTTCGTTTATGGTATCAACGTTAGCATTGTGCGTGAAAAGTCTGGCTGGAATAATGTCGCTTTTAATTGGTTTGTTTTCTCTGGAAAGCACGAGTCCTAAAATTTCCGAATCCACTGCTTGACAGCGGATAGCGTTCAAGACCTTTGTCATCTGGGAATCTTCCTGACGATATTGTTCTTCCAGATAACAGATTCTGGGATTCATTTCCTGCCAAGATTGGGACTCGGTTACAAATCTGGCTCTTTGATCGCCTTTTGTTACCGGCGGAAGCTGGAAAAAATCTCCACAGAGAATCACTTGCAGTCCGCCGAAAGGCAAAAATGGTTCTTTGAATCTTTTGCAGATACTATTCACGATATCCAGCTGATGGGCGTGCAGCATGGATATTTCGTCAATAATCAGAACTTTGGCTTTGGTTATTTTTCTCTGGTAAAAATACTTCCGTTTTAATTTGTTATAATCAGCTTCACTGAAGCTGTCTTTAATGCCCATGCCTGACCAGCTATGCACAGTTTGGCCGTTCATGTGAGTCGCAGCAATGCCGGTGGAAGCTGTCACCGCCACACCGATGTTTTTGCTTTTGAGATACTGGATATACTGATTGAGCAGATGAGTTTTCCCGCTTCCGGCCGGGCCAGTCAAAAACACATTATGCCCCATTTTCAAGATATCCAGAGCTGTTTTCTGTTTCATTGCTTATTTCACCGCATAATTTTCTGCGGCAAACTCGTATTGCTCAATAAATATCTTTTTCATCGGCACGATTGAATTTAGTTCGTAGAAAACCAGAACGGCTGATTTGTATTCTTCTTCGTCCACGCTGCGATACGACAATGGAGCGAGTGAATGAGAGATTAGAAGAGCGTTAGTCATAAGCCTGGATGTTCTTTTATTCCCATCTTCAAACGGTTGGATATAACTGATGCCGAGAAGCGCTAAAAGAGCCTTGACATAAGGCGTGTCGTTTTTGGAAACTACTTTTGAAAGCGTTTCGATAGCTTCGGTTATTTGATAGATGTTATCCAACGGTTTATAAACTGATCCGGTAATTCCAACGGCTCTTGATCTAAAGCCTGTGCTGACATTCAAATCTTTGATGACAATTAAATGCAGTTCTTCCAGATTTTTCCGAGTGATAGTCTGGAATTGGGAAGAATGCGAACGGATATAATTAAAAGCGTCTTTATGATTCAGGATCATCTGAGTTTCATTCTTGCTATGTCCCGGAGCCTCCTTGTTTTCCAAAATTAGTTTTTCCGTATCAAGAAGCGTGTAGGTATTACCTTCAATTTTGGACGATTTCCAGGAAAGTTCAATTACCAAACGTTCCAGTTCTTTTTTCTGGATGGTAGAAGAAATGCCAACCGTTCTTTTTTTGTATATCCGGGTAGCTTTTTCCAATTTTCCCAACTCCTCTTCAGTAAAAATATCAGCGGGAAAATTTGACAGCAAATTGAAATTGTACTGGTTAAAACCATATCTCTTATCTGGTTCGACTGCCACATATTGTTTGGCATTAACATCCGCCAAAACTCGTCCAGCAATGCTTAACTCATAGCTTGTTGACCGTCCCGAACCGGATACTTCCAAAAAGCCTTTTTCAGTTAGTTCCGACAAGGCTCTTTTGACTGTCACCAGAGAAACATCTTCTCCGGCACTTTTTAATTCTTCGTGCAGTTGAGAAGACTGCATTTTCCCTTTTTCAAGGAAAATCTCAATGACTTTTTGTTGTTTTGTGGTTATTTTTTGCATAATCGTATCATTTAATTAACCTAATCATATCATAATGATACGATTATAGCAAGTAACCGGCAAATTAGTTGGGCTCTTAATGTGTGTGTATACACTCATTTCCGCACTTTTTCGTAGGCGTGGAATTTCTTTTTGTTCATTATTTTATTGCTTAATGCTAATGCAACAGCAATTTAGATTCGGTTGCGAAACAAAGCAAGTCCGAAAAGCCAGAGTTATCCACTTAGGCGGGGAACGGAGGCAATAACGCAAAAACTGCTATTTCTGGCGATTAAACGGAGCGGAGCGGTGGCTAATTTAAGATAAACTATCGCTTCTATTTTATCCAAAAAAACGTAACAAGAAATTATAGAATTTACGTTCTTTTATAGAAATATGCTTATTCAGCATAATACTTTCGTCATCGTTCCAACCTCCGTCAAACTCTAATACCCATCTTTTTCTTATAAAGTTAGTATTCACCCCGCTTAACATAAGTTCAAATTCATATTTGCCAGGCTCAATGACATTAGGAATTTCACCTTTGCTGACTTTATTAGGCTGAACTGCAGTATCAAGAAGCAGGATTGTGTATTTACTATTTATTGGTCTAAAACTCCCAAAATCACAGTGCCTAAAAAATCTCCTGGGTATGCTTCTTTTTTTTCCTTCAAAATGACTCCACTTCAAATTCATAGGAAGGAACGCTTTTTTGACCTTCTTCTCACCATTTTCATCAATAGTCCAAAAATTTGAGATGATAATCTCAGCATCATCAGCTGAGTTACCTTTAATATGAGAAACCCTTATCCTAATATAAACACAATTTGATACAAACTCTCTTGTGGCAGAGTTAGTCAGTTCAATCTGATGACAATCGGGCGAAGTAGTGTTAATAAACATTGAAACTTTGGCTTTCCTGTTCTTATATCTATCATAGAAAAAGGTTGAAAGTGCCACTGCACCCAAAAAAATAGTACCTATAGCAGTCCAAGCGTCTGTATTGATAGTTTTTACATAAGAATTATTCTGAAAGAAAGCAAAGACAACCCAGCCCATTTCAATGATAAGGACTAACGCAATAAGTTTAGTAATAAAATTTTTAATCATATGCCTACCAAAAAACGGGGAATAAATCCCCGAATTTTGTATTTAGTAAATCACAAATTTTTGCGGTTCCCCGAACTAATGTTCAGGGCCGTTAACCTATCGTTAACGGAGTCCTTTAAGAGTCTATCGGTGTGTATACTTGCACACCTAGGGATTATATAGCTCCCATGGGCATTGCTGTTCCTTTGAATAAATCCAAAGGTCGACCAGCGGATAGAATCTACATTCCACAACGCTAGGTTTGACCCTATGCGTCTTTGTGTGAAATGCTCTCAGATTCTACCAAATTCTCCCTAGAAAGGAGGTGATCCATCCACAGGTTCCCCTACGGATGCCTTGTTCATGTTTTCTCCAAACGTGTTTCCACGGGCATGGACTATATCTTCACCCCGATTAAATCGGGGGCCAACGTGTAGTCTCTACGGGGTCAAAGGTAGCTTGTAAACCATATTGGGATGCATATAAGGAAAAACTAATTCCTTAAATTTATTGATGTTACTAACTGGCACATAAAGCCTGCATCCTTTACTGTCCCAATTGAGATTAACTTGAAGATTAAAATTACGCTTCAAGCAATCAATCAGTGACCTATTTTCATCCCTCGAAAAACTGTGAGTGCTTATAGTAATGGTTTTCTTAGAAGTACTAAGACTGCCATCATCCATAAACCACACAGCCAAACTTATTGGATCAACGAAAATTTCTTTAATGTTTTTTGGAATAATTTTCTTCCCAACAGGATAGAATATCTCTCGATACTCTGTAAGTTGATAGTGAGAAATGGTTCTAAATCTGAACGACCGATGCTGCTGCAAATATTTCGGTTGAGTAAGAACCCAATCTTCAAATATTCCAGCAGTCCATAAGACATAGTCTTTATGTTCAGCTTTTTGTTCCACCTGCAATCTATAACTTTTTCCCGTTAAGGTAGAAATTAGAGAACCATCGCCTAAAATTTTTCCCACCAAAACTCCTTTTTGGATTTCAGTGAGATTTAGACTACTTCTAATATTCCTAACAATTTTCGAGTTCCAATTTTTTATACCTCGACTTCCCACGGTATTACCATAAGCTAATTATGTCTTAATTTTAACATAATTGTAGCTGTTAGGCTTCACCGTTACAGTTGGGTTTGTCGTGAGGATTGCTCCTCAAGGTCGCAACGATTAGTGTAATCAAACGACTTCACCCTTATCATCGATCCCACCCTGGTCCCTGCTTTGAAACAGGGCCTTCCGGTGTTACCGACTCTCTTGGTGTGACGGGCGATTATCTTTGAGAAACTTCAAATTGATGTTCCCATCGCGCCTGCGGATTTCCCGCACGCGACGAGCTCTAATGCATTTTAATTTCAAAGTCACATTTAAAAAATGAAATATAATTTCTTATGCAATTGAGTAAGTCCTTCACCTTTAATAAAGTTACTACGACTTAGCTGACTTCTTATAAAGTCATAAGTTTCTTGGCTTTATAAGATCTCCCGGGGTTATATATTATTCCATTCCTGACATTCCAACGCATCGAGTCTAGGCATCTTCCCTAACCTCACCACCCAATCATAGGTCGATGCGATGCTTTTTATTGTTGGACTGCCGTTTGTTTCCAGGTCCTTCACCGCATTGCTCGCGCAATGCGACTACCTTTCAACTACGCTCTCGTGACGAACGAGAGGGAGAGATTTTAACTCTCTTAAACAATACACTGCCCGGCGCTTTTATTGTGAGTACAAGATCCGAGAACGTATTCACCGTGACATGGCTGATTCACGATTACTAGTGATTCCGGCTTCATGAGGTCGAGTTGCAGACCTCAATCCGAACTGAGACCAAGTTTTTGGGATTAGCTCCGCCTTGCGGCTTGGCAACCCTTTGTCTTGGCCATTGTAGCACGTGTGTCGCCCAGGGCGTCAAAGGGCCACGCTGATCTGACGTCATCCCCGCCTTCCTCCCAGAACTTTGCACGCGAAACGTGCAAAGTAAATCCGAAGCACGAAATCCTAAATCCAAAACAAATTCAAATAATAAAATTTAAATTTTCAAAACGTATTTGTTTTGAATTTTAAAAATTAGAATTTTGAAAATTGTTTGGGATTTCGATATTCGAATTTCGAATTTACTTTGCGCTCTCGCGCAAAGTTCTGGGCAGTCTCGCGTGACATAGTAACACGCGACAGGGGTTGCGCTCGTTTCCTGACTTAACAGAACACCTTACGGCACGAGCTGACGACGACCGTGCAACGCCTGCTTAGCACCCTCGAAGGCTTATCTGTTTCCAGATAATGCAGCTAAGTTTCAAGCCCTGGTAAGGTTCCTCGCTTATTGACGAATTAAACCACATGCTCCACCACTTGTGCGGATCCCCGTCTATTCCTTTGAGTTTTAGCCTTGCGGCCGTACTTCCCAGGCGGCAGACTTAACGCGTTAGCTACGACACCGGAAGGGTCGATTCTCCCGATACCTAGTCTGCATCGTTTAGGGCGTGGACTACTGGGGTATCTAATCCCATTCGCTACCCACGCTTTCGCATCTCAGCGTCAGAAAAGTGCCAATCAAATGCCTTCGCCTTTGGTGTTCCATATGATATCAACGCATTTCACTGCTACACCATATGTTCCATTGATCTCTCACTTTCTCAAGATATGCCGTTTCAAATGCAGTTTTCGAGTTGAGCTCGAAGATTTGACATCTGACTAACATACCCGCCTACATGCGCTTTACGCCCAATAAATCCGGATAACGCTTGAGGTCTCTGTATTACCGCTACTGCTGGCACAGAGTTAGTAACCTCTTATTCAATCGGTACCGTCAAATTGTGCCTCACTATTGCTTTGTAATTTTCAATTTACAATTATCAATTTTCAATAAATTTACAATTTATTAATTTCCAATTTTCAAATCGTCATATTGATAATTGAAAATTGAATCTTGATAATTTTTTGTAAATTGTAAATTGGTAAATGTAAATTGTTTTTTTAGGAATTGAATGGAGATTGCGAGACCGCGAGGTTCCGCAATCCCGCAGTTTTAATCGGCATAGTCATCGCCCAATAATGCTCTCTTGTGAGCTTCTCTGGCTTGAGCTAAGGTTTCGAATTTTTTTCCCGAATAACATTCTTTCCATTTTGATGAAAAAGGCTCCTCAAGGCTTTCAATCTTTTTTGTTTCCGCATTATAGCGAAATTTGACAAAGGAACTGCGACTAAGTTGCATTTCTCCCAGCCCGAAATATTTTTTCTCTGTCATACATCATCCTTTCTTTGCCATTAGAATTGTTGTAGACAACCTCAATTCAATCCCTAATTGACTTGTCATCCTGAAATCGTTTCAGGATCTAGATGCTGAAATAAATTCAGCATGACAAAGCCACCAAACAATAGTGAGACACAATTTCTTCCCGATTAAAAGCGGTTTACAACCCAAGGGCCTTCATCCCGCACGCGGCGTCGCTCCATCAGGCTTTCGCCCATTGTGGAATATTCTCGACTGCAGCCACCCGTAGGTGTTTGGACAGTGTCTCAGTTCCAATGTTGGGGGTCACGCTCTCACGTCCCCTACCCGTCATAGCCTTGGTGAGCCTTTACCTCACCAACAAGCTGATAGGACACAGGCCGCTCTCTAAGCGCTGTATACAGCGCAAAAATTCGAAATTTGAATATCGAAATCCAAAACAAATTCAAATACTTAAATTCAAATGTCCAAAACATAGTTGTTTTGAATTTTGAAAATTAGAATTTTGATATTGTTTAGAATTTCGAATTTCGCGCTTCGGATTTCTGTGCTATATACGGCTTTACTTCGTAAAGCTTATCATGTATTATTTCTCCTTTCGAAGAATTATTCATGACTTAGAGGTACGTTCCTATGCATTACTAACCCGTTTGCCATGGGCCTAAACCCATGCGACTTGCATGCCTTATCCACGCCGCCAGCGTTCATCCTGAGCCAGGATCAAACTCTCAATGAAAATCGAAATTTCAAATCGCGAAGCGATGCAGAAATTTCGCTAGTTTCATTAGACTCCGTGATTCCGCGGAGCGGAATTTTACGGGGTCAAAAAACCAGATATTAAAAGAAAATAAATTCTTTGAGTTCCCGACGCAAAGGTCGGGATAAATTGAATAGACTCTAATTGTCCGATCCCGCTTAGCGGGACCAGACGAGGACTAATCGCAAAAAATTGTGATTTACCCCGTGATCGCGTGCGCGATTTTACGGGGTTTCGTCCAAATCTTTCCAATGACTTAAAAAGATTTGAACTATTTAATTTTAAAAGTTCTTGCTTTTTGTGTCGAACCGTTTGACAAGCTCACAGCGAACAAAAAACACATCCTTATGCGCAATTTTATTACACGCAAGGATGTATTTTATATCACCCGAATTTTAAAGTAATTTTGAGCCTTTAATTACTGCCGTTTTGGTCTTAAATAATTATATGCAACTCGTGATATCTATATTAGCAAATACACAAATGCTGTCAACCCCTAATTTTATCATCTTAAAAAATACGTTAAATTTAAACTTCAAGCTCATTGCTCCTACAAATTTTAGCGTATTTTAAGGCGCTTGGGCGAATCTTTCTTTCTAGCGTTTTATAATCAACTTCGACTAATCCAAACCGCGGCCAGAATCCCTTGTCCCATTCAAAATTATCCAGTAGCGACCAATAAAAATATCCGCGTACATCAGCTCCATCTTGAATTGCTCTTTGCATTTCCCAAAGATGGTGAAAAATAAAACTTTGGCGTTTGGAATCATCCGCATCCGCCAAGCCGTTTTCGGTGATATATATCGGCAAATTATGCTCTTTGAGTTTGTTGATTATGCGATAAATCCCATGGGGGAAAATTTCCCAATTCATATCCGTTACCGGCAAATGTTCTGTCCTCACTTTCTTAGGAAACCGGAAACGGTTATGAAAATAATATTGCACCGTCAAAAAATCATTATATCCTTCGGTCAAATTAAGCATTCTCCGATTTGTCAGATATTTTCCGATCCTGACCATCAGCTCATCCAAAAACCATTTTCTTCTGTAAGGCTCAAAAGAATGGAGAATATTGGCAAAGCCGACTTGCGCATCTGGACAATTTTTATGGATAATTTCATAAGCCCTGATATGAGAGCGCGCAAAGATTTTATAAAGCCTCCAGGCTTTTAAAATATTTTTTTTCTGCGGAGGCCATACTCCCGTCAAATAAGAACTGGCAATAACAGATGTCGGCTCGTTCAAAGTTATCCAAAATTTTACTTCTTTTCCCAATTTTTTTGCCACATATTCGGAGTATTTGGAAAAATATTCAGGAAATTTCCGGCTTTCGCACCCGCCTTTTTTTTCCAGCCACAAAGGAATTGTCCAGTGCCAAAGTGTTACAAACGGTTCCATCCCCCGGTTTTTTATAGCTTGGATTACTTTTCGGTAATGTTCGACTTCCCGCTCATCGAATTTTCCTTCTTCCGGCTCAATTCTCGACCACTCAACGGAAAAACGATGGGCGTTATGGCCCAGTTCTTTCGCAATATCAAGGTCATTTTCGTATCGATTATAGTGATCGCAAGCCCGGCCGGAAACATAATTTTCCGAATTAAACATTTCCGGAAATTTGTCTTGCTGCCATTTTTCCCATTTGCTTCCTGCTTCTTTGGCAAGCCTTTCGGCGTTGGCTTTCTCCCATTCGCTCCAATCGTTCCGGTTTCCACCCTCAACCTGATGCGCAGAAGTCGCCGCGCCCCATAAAAAATTATCTGGGAATTTTAGCTTTTCCGACATTTGCTTTTTATGAATAAAATTAAAGTGTATAAGACTGAAATCACAAGCAACCCGGCTGACAATAACGCCAAAATAAAAGCCACTCCTTCTTCAAAATGAAACACAGCATAGATCACATTATGCAAAACCGCAAAAATAAAAAATAGAGCAAGAAAAAGCAAAGATAATTTAAGCCATTTTTTCATTTTTATTTTTTGAAACTTTAAGCCGCTTTTTTCCGAACTAAAAAAATTACAAAGCACATCCAGTTTTTTTGATCAGACATTTTTTCAGCTGCTCGCTGAATTTTTCCGTTTTTTCAAAAGACATTTAATTTTTCTCTATTTTTTCCATCCCATCCGGTATAAATGGTTTCAAGACTTCCGGAATCAATACACTGCCATCGGCTTGCTGGTAGTTTTCGATGATAGCAATTAAGGCGCGGGAGATAGCAACGGCTGTGCCGTTTAGCATATGCAGATATTCTTTTTTGCCGTCTTTTCGCTCAACTTTCACATTTAATCTCCTGGCTTGATAGGAAGTGGTGTCAGAAGTGGAAGTTACTTCTCCCCAGTCATTTCTTGACGTCATCCAGGCTTCCAAGTCATATTTCCTTTGCGCCGGTCCGCCAAGATCGCCAGTGCAAATGTCAACAACACGGAAAGGCACGCCCAAGTCTTTGAAAATTTCCACTTCGAGATTTTTTATTTCCGTATGCATCTTTTCACTTTCTTCAGGCAAGGTATAAGCAAACATTTCCACTTTGGTGAATTGATGGACACGGTATAACCCGGCGCTGTGGCGACCATAAGATCCGGCTTCGGTCCGATAGCAATGGGAAAGTGCGACATATTTTAAAGGTAATTTATCTTCCGGAATTACTTCGTCCATATGATATCCTCCCATGGTGATTTCAGCTGTTCCGACTAAATTTAGATCGGTATTTTCCACTGAATAAATCTGCGTTTCTGCTCCGCGTGGGTTGTATCCGATGCCAAGCAGAACCTTATCCTTGGCCAGATCCGGCGTAGAAAAAGGAACGAGTCCTTTTTTAACCAGTTTTTGAAAAGCAAAATTAATAAGCGCCTGTTCTAGAAAAACACCCTCATTTTTGAGAAAATAAAATTTTGATCCGGCCACTTTTGCACCTCTTTCGAAATCGATTATATCTAAATTAACCATCAACTCTTCATGCCCTTTTGGCTCAAAATCAAATTTTGGCGGTTCGCCGTATCTTTCGATTTCCTTGTTCTCACTGTCGTCTTTTCCAACAGGAGAATCCGGATGAGTCATGTTAGGAACTTGGAGGAGCAATTCGCGATATTCTTTTTCAATATTTTCCAACTCCGGTTCAGCTGCCCCCAATTTTTCTTTCACTGCTTTTCCCTGCTCAATAAGCGATTTGCGTTCATCATCTTTCGCTGATTGAATAAGATCATTAAGTTTATTTTTTTCCGCTTTCAGTTCCTCAATGTATTGAAGTGATTTTTTACGCTTGCTATCTAGACTTAAAAGTTCGCCTACATCGCATTTTATATTTCTCAATTCGCAGTTTTTTTTGACCGCCTCCGCATTCTCACGGATATATTTTATGTCTAACATAAATTTAAATTGTTTAATGGTTAAATGATTAAAAACACAGTAAAATTAGCTTATTTCTGTAATCTAAATATATCACGCCATACAAAATTTATCCAGTATTTCCATCATTTGTAATTCTTATATTCGTACTTAATTCGTAATTCGTAGAGAAAACAAAAAGGCCGCCGGAGAAAATTTCTCCAGCAGCCCGGTAAACATTATCCAAACAAGACCTCCTTTTCGGCAGCTTCTATTTCCTTTCGCACTGCATTCGCAAGAAGCTTGCCTCTAGCCATTTCTATATCCTTAATGGCCATCGAAAGAGGCCTCCTTCTTTGGACAAGAAGGACTAGAATTGCCAGACAGCGCCTAATGTCTTGTTGAGTAAATTCTTTAACACTGTCCTGGCAATCCCCGAGCTCTGAATATGAATATTTTCTTTCATTGTCCAGCGGCATCGTCTTCCTCCTGTTTTGAAAACATGGCATTTTTTTGATATTCAAGAATCCTTTTCCAGGTTCCCGGCTTTGAGTTTATGATTTGCAACAGTCCGCCCAGCGATAATGGCTTATGCTGCCGTTCCATCCAACCCTTCTTCGCTTGTCTAATATTGTATGCCATTATATCTCCCTCCCTAATAATCTTAATATAATTTCAGCTTCTCTTCTGGCAACTGCCCCGTATTTTCTGTAAATATGCGCCAGCGCTTCTTCAATTGGCCGGCCATCTTCTGCGCACTTCCGGAGATGCAGTTTGATTATTTCTGTCCTGAAAGCAGGACAATAAAAAAGATCGGCCAGAAAACTTTCTTCCATGCAGCCCAAAGTATGCAAAGACATAAAGACCCTCCTTTCTTCACTATTGAAAGAACATTATCCTTTTAAATTTAAACAAGTTATATTTCTATATATATTTTTTACTCTCAAAAGTCAAATTATTTCTCCTTCACCGGCTGAAAAATGATTGTTTCCCGAATTGATTTATTCATTATGAAGGCAAAAAATCGTTCGCTCATGCCAAAGCCGAAAGCCGGCGGCATGCCATATTCCAAAGCTTCTACAAAATCTTCATCCATCATCTGCGCTTCGGCGTCTCCGGCTTCACGGGCCTTCATCTGCTCCAAAAACCGGTTTTTTTGGTCGATCGGATCATTGAGCTCGGAAAAGGCATTGCAAAGTTCGGACCCTCCCGCCACAATCTGGAAGCGCAGAACTTTTTTGGGATTTTTGGGATCAATTTTTGAAAGAGGCGAAACTTCCAAGGGATGGCCGACAAGAAAACACGGCTGGATCAGTTTCTTGCGCACGGTTTTCTTATAGATCGTATCGATCATCCGCCCTTTGCCATAATTCGGCTCATATTTTATCCCTAATTCGTCCGCTTTTTTCTTTAGCGTTTCTAAGGTTATTTCTTTTTTTAAATCTATTCCGGTCTCTTTCTTGAATTCCTTGAAATAATCAACTGCCGGAAATTTCTTTTTCCAGTCTATTTTTTCGCCATTATGTTCAGTTTCCAAACTGCCGGTTATTTCCAAAACAATTTTTTTAAACATCTTCTCGGAAAACTTCATCCCCTTTTTGAGATCCCAATAAGCCGCATAAAATTCCATATGCTCAAACTCCTGAAGATGTTCGCGATCTATTCCTTCGTTTCGAAAAACCCGCCCGATTTCAAAAACCTTTTCATAACCGCCGACCAAAAGCCTTTTCAACGGAAGCTCCAAAGAAATGCGCAGAAAAAAATCCTGGTTGAGAGCATTGTGATGCGTCAAAAATGGTTCGGCTTCGGCGCCTCCCGGAATATGCTCAAGCACCGGAGTCTGCACTTCCAAAAAATCATCTTTTACCAAAAAATGCCTTACAGTATGCCAAAAAAGTCTCTTTTTCCGGAAAAGTTCCCGTGTTTCCGGATTCATCATTAAATCCAAATATCTTCGACGCAATAATTCTTCCGTATCTTTCAAACCAAAATATTCAGTCGGAATCGGCCGCATGTTTTTGGACAGCATTTTCCAGCTTTTCACATTTAAAGTCTTTTCTTCCGTTCTGGTCTTAAAAAGATTTCCCGCTACTTCAATAAAGTCGCCTATTTCCACCGAACTCGCGAACAAATAAAATTCTTTCCCGTCCAAATTCTGTTTGTTCAAAAATATTTGGATTTTACCGCTGCCGTCTTCAATGTGGGCAAAGATAGCGTTCCCCATCGGCCGAAAAGATTTAACTCTCCCGACCAGATGAATTTCACTCGCAGTGAGCTTGTCGAACTGTTCTAGGGCCTTCGAATTTGTCATGGAACGCTCCGTTTTTTCCGGATAAGCTTCCATTTCGGATTTTTTTATATTTTCCAGCTTGTCCAGCTTGGTTTTTTGTATATCCTCGCGCATAGATTTTTATAATATTAAAGCATTTAAGGTATTTTTATTGTAATTTAAAAAACAGTGGGTGTCCACTGATTCAAATAATATATTCCGCCATTGCGAAATAGAAAGAGCTAGCTTTCTAAGTATTCAATTTATAATTCAGCCTTGCGAAATGCGCCGCAACAAATTCAAGCGAAACGAGCGTTAAGAAATTTATCCTGTTTGATCCGCCAGCTGGCAAAGAGTAACCAGCCAAAAATTATTTCACATCCAAAATCGCATAATTAACTTTTCCGCCTGGCGTGTCTACTTCCACTTTATCCCCCTTAGCATGTCCCATAAAAGCCTTTCCCATCGGCGATTCATTGGATATTTTGAATTCTCCCGGATTGGCTTCATTGGAACCAACTATTTGAAATTCCATTTCAGAGCCGTTGAATTTGACTTTCACGCTTGATCCCATCTGAACTATTCCGCCATTGGATTTGTTATATGAGACTACGGTCGATTCTTTGAGAGTATATTCAAGCTCGGCAATCCTGGCTTCGTTTTCCGCCTGCTGATGTTTGGCTTCTGAATATTCCGCATTTTCGCTAAGATCTCCCTGTTCCTTAGCTTCCTTAATCGCATTGGCAATGCCCTGTCGAATTGTTGTCTTTCTTTTTGAAAGCTCTTCTTTAATTTTTCTAAGCCCTTCTTCGGTTATGAATTTTGCCATAACTATTTTTTTATTTTTTTAAAAAATTACCCGAAATGCGGATAACAGAGGGAATTGTAGCAGAAAAAAAAATCATGTCAAACAGACCATCGACCCGCGCTTGATTTTAGGGCGCAAAAAACATCGCTCATTATTTCTGACTTTGGGAAAAATACCATTCATAGACTTCTTTCGTTACCGGCACAGCACTGGAATGCCCTTCTCCTCCGCCTTCCACCAGCACTACCATGGCAATTTCCGGATTATCATATGGCGCAAAAGAAGTGAACCAGGCATGCGTTTTATCTTCTGTTCCGAATTGAGCCGTTCCGGTTTTTCCCGCCACAGCTACCGGCAAATTTTTGAGCGTCTGGGCCGTTCCTGATTCCACCGTCTGGCGCATTCCTTCCCGAACAACATCCATGGCGCTTTTTGAAATAAAGCCGCTTCGTATAATTTCAGCGCTGATTATTTTTTCCTCTCCGTCGATATTTCTCACCCGATTGACAATCCGGGGAGAATAAAGCGTTCCGCCATTGGCAATTGAAGCAGTAAAATTGGCTAGCTGAAGAGGCGTTGTCGTGATAAATCCCTGTCCGATGGCCGAATGGTAGGAATCTCCAATATACCATTTTTCCTTAATCTTATCCAGCTTCCATTGTTCATCTGGAATAAGCCCGCTTGATTCGCCCGGGAGATCAATTCCAAGAGGGCTTCCGAACCCAAAAAGATTTTCGTATTTTTTCATCCGATTCATTCCCAGCCCCTCAATCCCGCCGTATCCTCCGCCTATCGTGTAGAAAAAAACGTCATTGCTTTCCGCAATCGCTTGCCTAACATCACTCGGCCCGTGCGCTTTCCAGTCTCCAAAACTGAAATTTCCAATTACAAGCCGCCCTCCTAACCCGTTTATAATAGTTGACGGAGTAATAGTGCCTTCCGAAAGCGCAGCCGCGGCAATCGCAGGTTTCAAAGTCGAACCGGGGGGATATTCGCCAGAAACCACCCGGTTAAAAAGAGGAAGGTCCCTGTTCTGTATGATTTCCTTATATTCATTGTCAGTTATCCCCCTGGCAAATAAATTATTATCATAGCTCGGAAGGCTGACCATGGCCAGCACTCCTCCGGTCTGAGGATTTATCGCTACCGCCGCCGCTGTTTTCGTGCCACTTTCTTCAAGCACCGAGGAAAGGTTGTCATAGATTTTTTTCTGCAGCCCCTCATCAATATTAAGGATCAGATCGTTTCCGGATATCGGATTTACCGTTCCCAAATTCTTTTTGACCTTTCCCATTGAATCTATTTCAACCTGATATGCTCCGTATCTCCCTTTAAGCTCGCTTTCATAGCTTTTTTCTATTCCTGATTTTCCGATATAGTCAGTCATTAAATACTCCTTGTTTTTTTCTATTTCCTCCCGCGTTATTTTTCCGTCGTATCCAATCACATGCGAAAAAATCAGGCTGTTCTCGTATTTTCTTATGGCCGTTTTATACAGCATTATTCCGGGGAGTTCTTTTTCTCTTTCCAAAAATAAAAGAGACTGCTCCTGGGAAATATTTTCCTTGAGTAAAATTGCATCAAGCGATTCCTCGTCCTGGCTGGCAATAATCGCTTCGGCATTGCCCGGATCCATATCGAGAATTTCGGCTGCGATTTTTGAAATTTTTTCTTTTCCCGAATCATCTTTAGGCAGATAATATGGAACCAAAACGGCATCGATACTGGGGATATTGTGAGCCAAAAAATTTCCGTATTTATCCAAAATATTCCCCCGAGGAGCATTGATAGGTATGGACCGGATCCTATTTTCCCTCGATACTTCACTGTAATATTCGCCCCGGATGACATCCAGATAAAAAACCCGGGTTAAAATTAAAAAGAGAGAACATAGAATAAAAATCCAGATTATTTTCAATCCTTTTTTCTTATAAGGAGTTTCGATTATGGCTTCTTCCTTTTCGGTTATTGTCATTATAGAATCCTCGATTTCCGCTCCTTTGGCCGTTCCTTTTTTTCTAAAATTGCGCTTAAAAGACAGCATAAATTTTTTATTTATTTAAAAAACCTTCCCTGCATAGATTTTTTTCCGTAAAAAGACAAAAATCTTTCCAAGCCTGAAAGGGGCCAATAAATCATCACGAATAGCAGCATATCGATCAAAATTTTCAAAAAAATCATCCGATTCCAAAAATCCGGCAAAAAAATCCCGAGCTCTAAACCCAGGCCTTTATAGATTTTTGCAAGAATAAGCAGGATCAGGCTGTTGGCCGCACTTCCCATCGCTGAAAGAAGAAGCAAAACAAGGAGCCCCATGTTTTTCTGCGATATCGTGAATCTCCTGGCAAAAAATCCAACGCCGTAAGACACTAAGGCAAATGCGATAATATTGGTTCCCGCCGGCCAAAAATAAAATAAATCCAGCATAAAACCGGAAAGAACAGCTTTTGGCCAGGTTTTTTCAAATCCATCCCGGGATGTCCAGAAAATAACAAGCATGAGAACTATTTCCGGAGACAATCCGCTTGGGAACAATCTGGGAAAAACAGAAACCTGGATCACGGCAGAAAAAAATATTATAAGCAAAATTATTATTTTTTGGAACATTAATTGATGCTTTTTTTAATAACAAAGACTGTTTCTAAGTTGGAATATCTTACCGAAGGAACAATCAGCGCTTGCTGAAAAAGCTTGTCCTGGGTTGTTTTAATTTCCTGGATCTTCCCTATAAGAAGCCCCTTGGGAACATCGCTACCAAGCCCTGATGTCACCACTTCATCGCCAACGTTCAGAACATCTGTTTGCGCCACCATGTCCAGAAGCACTCCCAGCCCAAACTCCCCCCTGACTATTCCTCGGGAATTAGTCTCCGAGTCAGAAGCGTTAATAGAGCTTAAAGAATTGGTAAGCAGTTCTATTTTGGAGCTGGTTAAATACGCCTCGCTGATTCTGCCGATAATAATCCCTTGAAAAACGATGACCGGCATTCCCGCTTCTATTCCGGAAGAGGTACCCTTGTCGATAATAAGCCAACTGCCAAATTTTTGGGGATCCTGACCGATAACATATGCCGCTTCCAAATCAAACTTTTTTTTCGGGATAAGCCCTAGCTGCTCGCGCAGATTTTCGTTTTCTTTCTTTTCCTGGCGCAAATTCGAAATTTCTGAAATCAAAGAGCTATTTTCCTTTATCAGCCTTTCATTTTCAGCGTGAAGATTGGATATGGAGCCGAGAAATTCCATCGTATCGCCCGTTTTCTTGCTCAAAATGTAAAAAATTTTTTGGAAAGGATAGGCGGCAGTCAGAAAGAAATTGCGCAGCGGAGAAAAAGCCTGCTTTGGGTTTAAAAAAACCAGCAGGCTGCAGACTGCCAATATCGCCATTAATTTTATTAATCTGGGTGAAAGATATTTCCTAGGCATAAGCTATGCGAGCACCAAATCCAAAATTTTAAATCCTAAATAATATCAAAATTCAAATAACCAAAATCTAAAACTGTTTTAATTTTATATTTTTAAAATTGTAATTTATTTGAAATTTGTAATTTTGAATTTGTAATTTAGCGGAGCGACTTCTCATGCTGGTTCTCCACCAGAACTTCCCTCAAAGTCTCTATATCCTCCAAGACTATTCCTGCACCCCGCACCACCGCAGTCAGCGGATCCTCCATCATTCGAACCGGCATTTCCGTCTGATCAGCAATAATACGGTCCAGTCCCCGCACTAAGCTTCCTCCGCCCGCCAAAATTATCCCCCTTTGCATAATGTCAGAAAGAAGTTCTGGCGGAGTTTCTTCAATAGCTGTTTTTATATTATTTATAATAATGCGGATTGATCTGGAAATTGCAATCCTGGCCTGTTCGTCAGTCAAAAGTATCTCCTTAGGAAGACCGGTTACCAAATCGCGCCCCCGAACTTCCATTTGCATTTTTTCCTTTTGCGGACAAGCGCTCCCGATGGCCATTTTCACGTCTTCAGCCGTCTTTTCGCCGATCAGCAAGTTGAATTCATCCCGGCAATAGCGGACCACGTCTTCATTCATTTCATCTCCGGCTACGCGCAAATTTCTGGAAACAACTATTCCTCCCAATGATATGACAGCGATATCAGTCGTTCCGCCGCCGATATCAACGACCATATTTCCGGCTGCTTCCTGCACTGGAAGGCGCGCTCCGATTGCCGCTGCCATCGGTTCGTCGATAAGATAGGCTTCGCGCGCGCCGGCATTGAGCGTCGCATCAATCACCGCTCTTTTTTCCACCTCCGTTACTTCAGACGGAATCCCGACTACGATACGCGGGCGCGGAAAAAGGGTAAAGCTCCCTTTATGAACCTTGTCGATAAAATATTTGAGCATCTGTTCCGTAACTTCAAAATCGCTGACCACGCCGTCAACCAAAGGCCTCGTCGCCACGATATGTCCCGGCGTTTTTCCCACCATCCGCTTGGCTTCTTTTCCAATAGCTAGAACCTGGCCGGTTTTTTTGTTGACTGCCACCACAGATGGTTCATTGATGATAATTCCGCTTCCGCGCACATAAACCAGCGTATTGGCTGTTCCCAAGTCAATGCCGATGTCCTTGGAAAGATTGCCGAATATATTGCCGGATATTTTTTTGAAAAATTTTCGAACTTTATTCATAGTTAGAAAGCGCTACAAAACAAAAACCTAAGCATCCCAAAATGCTTTTTAATCCAAATCAAATTTATTTTTATTTTTCGACTGGCCGTGCCAGTTCTTTGTTTTCTGAACAGTCTCTACATTTTAGCATATCCTGACCTATAATCAAACTTAAGGAATGTTTTTTCAAAAAACACTGAATAATTTGTTTAATTATGCTATGTTTTATGATTCCAGCGCTTCTATCCCGGGCATTTTGCCGCCAGAAAGGTATTCCAGCATCGCTCCTCCGCCAGTAGAGACGAAACTGACTCTATCCATAGCGTTGTTTTTTTCGAGAATCTCGAGAGTTTCCCCGCCACCGACCATAATATGCGCGCCGCTTGAAATTATGGATTCAAAAATATTTTTAGTTCCAGACGAATATTTTTCTTCCTCGAATTTCCCCATCGGCCCGTTCCAAACTATAGTTTTCGCACTTTTGATAATTTCTTTAAATTTTTCCACTGTTTTCGGACCGACATCCAGCCGGTCATCTACAAAATCAAACGGCAAAACCACTTTTCCGCCAAAATTCACTTTTTGGTCAATCGCCTCATTGGCGATTTTTCCGCCAACCAAAACAAAATCGTATTTTTCCTCAAAAAATTTGATGACCGGTAGTTTAGTTTCTATTTTAGCGCCCCCGACAATCGCCACCGCGGGGCAGACGAAATTATTTTTCACCTTTTCCATTTCTTCAACCTCTTTTTGGAGCCACAAGCCTGCGAAGCTTGGCAAAAATTTTGCCACTCCAGTCACCGACGCCTGATTGCGATGGCAAACAGAGAAAGCGTCGTTAACAAAAATATCAAAATTTTCTGAAAGTTTTTTGGCAAAAACCTCATCATTAGTTTCATCTCCTGGATAAAATCTGACGTTTTCCAAAAGCAGCATCTCTCTGGGACTTAATCCGCCAATTTCGATTTTTACTTTTTCTCCGATGCAGTCATCGACGAATTTTGTCTTTATGCCGATTATTCTTTCTGCATCATCTGCAATCTGTCCCAGGGAAAATTCCGGATCTGTTTTCCCTTCAGGCCTTCCTAAATGAGAAATAAGAGCTACTTTTGCACCTTTTTCCAAAAGATAGCTAACAGTTTCTTTGGCTGCCGCGATTTTGAACGCTTCTTTGGCGTCACCGCCTTCGATTCCGGAATTAAAATCCACTCTTAAAAGCACTTTTTTATTTTTTACATCAGCGTCTTGAATTTTTCGCATTTATCTACAAATTACTAATTAATACGAATATACCAATGTGAATTAAATAATATTTATCAATAATATACCGCCTATTCGTAATTCGTACATTTGTACAAATTCGTATTTCGTAGAGATTTCATTGATGGAACTTCCCTGCTCCCAAAATTCCGATAATCACTCCAATAAGCGCCGTTACTATGGTAATAATCCAGGCGCGCATCGTCACTTTAGTTTCCGGCCAGCCTTTGGCCTCAAAATGATGGTGGATCGGCGCCGCCAAAAAAACTTTCCGCCCGAATATTTTTTTGGAAGTCAGCTGGATTATCACCGATCCCGATTCTAAAACATAAACAAAAACAATGAGAAATAAAACCAGAGCGGAATTGGTAAGCATCGCCACAACGCCGAGAGTAAGTCCCAAAGAAACCGCGCCGGTATCTCCCATGAAAAAACGAGCTGGATAAACGTTAAACCAAAGAAATGACAAAAGAGCGCCGGAAATAGCCGCGCAAAAAGCCGCCAAGTCCACTTTGTTTTGAAAAAAAGAAATGAAGGCAAACGAACTGAAAGCCATAAGCAGCACGCCTCCGTCAAGACCGTCAAGGCCGTCTGCTTCATTGGATGAAATAGCCGTAAAAAGAATAACAAATATGAAAAGCGGAACATACCAAAGGCCGATGCTAAAATCTCCCACCGCTGGAATGTGAATGGCATCCCAGCCCAGCTTCCAATGGAACCACCAGGCGCCGAGAATGGAAATTACGATAAGCCAGCCAAAGCGCGAAAAAAATCTCATTCCCCCGCCTTTATTTTTGCCATATCCTCTGACACTCATATAATCGTCAAAAAGCCCCAAAATTCCCGCCGCAACCAAAGCAAAAAGCGGCAGCCAGACCTGGGAGCGGCTGAAAAAATCCAAGCGGGCGATGAAATTGGTATCCGTCCATTTAGCAACAATCGGAAAAAAATAATGTGAAGCCAAAACCAAAACCCCCACCGTCGCCCAAATCAAGACTCCTCCCATGGTGGGCGTTCCGGCTTTGTGGGCATGGAGCTTGCTGACATAAGCAAGCTCTTTGCCATCGACTGATTTTTGCTTTATCTTTATTCCCAGTTTTTTCTTATATAAAAAATGGGTAAGCACGGGTGTAAATGAAAATGCTAAAACAAAAGCAGCAAGGCCGGTTACCAGGACTTTTAAAATATCTATCACTATCGGTATGGTTTGGATTTGTGAAAACATAAGCGCTTCGCTAAAATTAAAAATAAAACCTCACCTGCCCGCCGACAGGCAGGAAATGAAAAATTAAGGAGCTGGCGGCAGACAGGTTTCGCGACAAATTATTTTATAAATAAATTGCGAACGAAGTGAGCACCAAAATTTTAATTTTTGATTTTTGCATTTTGATTTTTCTACCGCCATTCATAATTATCAAACACCCATCCAATCAGAGTCTTCATGTCTTCCCATCGATTCTCGTCATTGAGAACAACAGCGATAATCCGGTGTTTTCCGCTCGAATCAGTCGCCCCCAGAAGAAGTGATTTCCCCGCTAAAGGCGTAAAACCTGTTTTTCCTCCAAGACAGTTAGGCATATCATCCAAAAGAATATCCGTATTTTTCAGCTGGTGCATATATTTTCCATCAATGGAATATATCTGTTCTTCCGGTATTTTCATTATGTTCCAGATATCCTTATATTGCAACGACAAAGAAGCGATCCTGGCTATATCATAAGCCGTGGAATAGCACTGGTCTTCCTGCCCGTCTATTTCCAATCCGGATGGGGTGCAAAAGTTTGTGTCTTTGAGCCCCAATTCTTTGGCTCGGTCATTCATCATTTTGGAAAAATTTTCCGTAGATCCTGCAATATGGACGCCAATGGCTGTTGCCGCGTCATTAGCGCTGTTTAGAAGCATGGCTTTCATAAGATCAACGGCTTTCAATTTTTCCCCTGCATACATTCTGTTGCTGACGCAATATCCGGACCTCGGGCATCCCACCACCGTTCCGGGAACTAAAAGCGCTTCGCGAGTTACCACAATTTCTTCGCTTTTAAGATCTTTTATCTTTTCTACGGCCAAAATAGCCGTCATTATTTTTGTCAGCGACGCTATCTGGGTTTTTTTTCGGCCGTTTTCATAGTGAAGAATGGTTCCGCTGTCGACATCTATCGCCACAGACGATCCCGCCCAGACCTTGAGGTCATAATAGCCCTTTTTCCTAACCGGCATATATTCGCTTGCCGGAAAATCAGTCGGAAAAAGATTGCAGCTTCGAAAATTTTCTGTTTTATTTTTATCTTCCGGCTTTTTATTCTCTTCCCCAAGAACGCGGTTTATTATCATGGTGTTCCTGGCGCCAGGCAGTTGAATTTCCGCATCAGCAAAAAAGCCTCCATACAAAAAAAATGGAACAAAGGGAATGAAAAAATAGGCTAGAAGCGCATTAAACATAACGGTTTTTCTTTTTTCTTATTTCTTATTTCTGTGAATTATTATCCGAACCAAGCTGATGGCTCCCGACTATGCTGTCAATCCGCCCATCTTTAGAAAGTACCTCCCAGTCCGGAAGCTTTTCAACGCCTTCCACTCCCAATTTCTCTAAAAATTTGAAAGAAACCTTATAAAGATAGCCGCGTCCATCCCGGGGATTGTCGGTTCGTTCCAAGAGTCCGCGCATAAGGAGAGACCGGATCGTAAAACTTGAATTTACTCCTCTAATTGACTCGATTTCAGCTCTGGATATGGGGCTTCTATAAGCGATTATTGACAGGACTTCCAGCGCCGCTTGGCTTAAATTTTCCTGAATTTCGGCCTTAACCAGTTCGGAAACATATCCAGAATTTTCGGGGTTAGTCGCCATTTCAACCATATCTTCTTTTTTGATTATTGCCAAACCTCTGTTTGAATATTCAGCTCCAAGCAACATAAGGGCATTTTCTACTTCCGGCTTCGGCGCTCCCAAAATTTTGGAAATTTTGGAAATTTTTACCGGCTCGCCGGAAATAAACAGGACGCTTTCGATAATAGATTTAAGTTTATCAATATCCACAAATAAAAATTTTCAATTTTTAATTTTCAATTTTTAAACAATTTTTAATTTCTTAATTTTGAAATTATTGAAAGTTTAAAAAATTAGTCATTAAAACATTGGAAATTGTTTAGAAATTAGAAATTGGAAATTTAATTACCTAATTAAATTACGCGTTTTTCATGCTCAATTTTATATCCTCAAACAGGCTTTTTTGTTCGACGTTTACAATCCTCTGTTTCACCATCTCCAGCACCGCCAAAAAGGAAACAATCACGTCGATTTTTTCTTTCGCGCCGGAAACCAGTTCGGAAAAGGAAGTTTCGATTCTTTTCCGAAGAGTTGATTCCAAATCATTTATTTTCTCCTCCAGAGTGACGACTTCCGAGACGATTTCTTCCTGCAATTTTTCCATAAGCGGTATTTCCGAAAGGATTTTCAAAAAAGTTTTCTTGAGGTCGTATATATTGACATTCTCCGGCGGATAAAATACCGCTTCTATGCCGACAAAACCGCTTCTTGGAAAAGCCTGCTTTTTTAATTTTGACATTTTTCCCAATTTTTCCGAAGCCTCTTTGAATTTTCTATATTGTTCGAGCTGCCGCTTGAGATCGACTATTTCTTCTTCCTCCTCATCAGTAAACTTGAGTGCCGGAAGAATTGACCGGGATTTAATCAGAATAAGCTTTGAAGCTACGGACAAAAACTCGGCCAGATGGCCAAGGTCTATCTTGTCGTTGTCCTTTATGAAATTAAGATACTCATCGGCCACTTTCGCCAGGCTAAGCTCGTTAATATCGAGCCTTTCCTTCTCAATAAGCTCCAAAAGAAGTTCCATCGGGCCTTCAAATTTTTCGAGTTTTACTTGATACACTATCGCAAAATTTTCAATTTTCAATTTTTCAGCCAAAGACTAATCCGCCTATGGCAGACAATTTTCAAACAATTCTCAATTTAATAATTTTTAAATTTATTAATTGATTTGAAAATTTAGTCATTGAAACATTGAAAATTGTTTAGAAATTAGAAATTGAAAATTAGAAATTATTTTTTGGCCTTGCTGAAGCTTCCCTTCACCGGATTTTCAATTTTGACATACTGGCTCGTATTAATTAGAAGCGATTCCGTGTATTCTCCCGATCCGACATATATTTTTTTATTTTTCAAAAGCAGGCCGTCAGCATAAACGTCCAGTTTCAAAATCTCCTGAAACGGCGGAGTCGCTCCCACTTTTCCAGGCAGATTCTTTTTCATCCAAAGCTCTTTCGCAAAATCTATTTTTTTGAAAAGCTTTTCTTTGTTCTTCTTTCTCCGAGCGTTTATTGCCTTTAGAAGCTTCTGCTTGTCCAAATTTCTGTTCGACGGAACCATAGCCAAAAGATAATCATTGTCCGCTTTCATAACCAGCGCTTTCGCCACTTGCTGGGGCTTCACTTTTTCCGTCTGAGCCGTATCCCAGGCAGTAAAAGTGGTTCTATGCCCGATTATTTGGTATTTATATTTTTTCAAGTCGAGATAATTGGAAATTTTTTTAGGTATAGCCATATTTTCTGGAGTTAAATGTTACTTTTACAGACTAACATGATTTCACATTTTTTTCAAATTGAAAAAAAGGCTTATGAGCCGGATTTTTATAAAAAACTTGGCTTTTTCCGTTCTAGAATTTATTTCTCGCATTTGTTATCCACCAGAAAAAATGCCGGAATAAGAGATGAAAAAACAAAAATGGCCAGAAGCAGAAACAGCCCTTTCAAAGGGAAAAAAAATAGCATTGCGATAGAAAGCAACGATGCCGCAATGTAGCCGGCCGGCATGGCCGTGCGGTAGAAATGAATGAGATCAACGTCGTTTGCATCAATTCTTTTGTAAAAATAGGAATCGCGGAGCACTTCCACGAGAGCGGCTCCGATCCGAGTGGCAAAAAGAACCGCCGCCCAGACAAACACGCTAGTTCCTGAAATAAAATACACCGCGGCCGAAGACGCTCCCATAATAGCGATAGAAACAATCAGCGCTTCTTTTTCGCCCATTTTTTTGTCCGCCAAAAAACCCATCGGGTATTGGACAAGCACGAAAGGAACAAGCATCAAAGTGAAGATTATCCCGATTTTGTCCCAGGAAAGCCCGAGATCACGAAGATAAATCGGAGAATAAACCACCATTACCGCGTAAAAAAATTCCAATATGAAGGAAATGTAATATATACGCAAAATATTTCTTCTCTGGCTGACTTTTCCAATGAGATCCCGAACAGTAACACTTCCTTCAAAACGATGGTTTATATTTCGGAAGCTTGCGAGAGTAATAATCAAAATTACGGAATTGACGATAAAGATAAATATGAATATCCCGCTGAAATCAAAATGGCCCAAAAGCTTTGTCGCCAGCAGCGGACCAAACAGAAAGCCGGCATTAATGAGCGTCAGATGCTCCCCTCTGATCCTTCCGGATCTTTTGTCCACCGAGAAAGATTCAAGTATCACATCCAGGCTGGCCCATTCGAGGCCGCTGAAAATGAGATAAAAAACCAGAAGAACCGCCGTCCAGGGTGATACCGGAGCTATCATAATGACCGCGATTGTTATTATTTTGAACAAAAGTGAAAAATAAAAAGCATTCGATTTTCCAAAAATTTTCACGACTTTATGAAAATTGAGCAACGCGAAAAGAACAATAAGATAGGCGATAAAATAAAAAAGGCCCACATTTTCGCTGCCTGTGGCCATTTTAAAATACGACGACATCATATAGATAATCACCGACTGGGTGAAGCCCATAAGGAAAGAAATAGTGCCGATAGCATTTACTTTTCCGGCGCTATATTTTTCATGATGCCTTATTTTTTCTTCGTTTATTGTTTTTATTTTTGATTTTTGCATTTTGGTTTTTCTACGGCGTCAGCCGCTTTACATCCCGCGGAAACAAAATCGCTTCCTTTATGCTTTGAAGGCTGAGGATTTTTTGCAAAATTCTTTCCGAGCCCAGCCCCCAGCCTCCGTGCGGCGGCATACCCAAGCGGAAAATTTCCAGATAATCTTTATAATCAGCCGGGTTTAGCCGGTGGCGCCGAATATTGGCTAAAAGACGGCCATATTCGTGAATCCTTTGCCCGCCGGTCGCGATCTCTACGCCTTTGAAAAGAAGATCAAAACTTTCCGTATATTGGTGATCAGGACTCGGCATGACATAAAATGGCCGGGCGCTGGACGGATAATGGGTAAGAAAAATAAAATCGCTGTTATAGGTCTTTTTCGCCCATTCCGAAATCAAGCGCTCTCCTTCCGGATCGATATCTATTCCTTCCGACTCCTTGCCATATTCTTTTCTTAGAATTTCCAGAGCTTCGGTTAGCTTAACATTAGGAAATTTATTGGGAATAAAAAATTCTGATCCGCATTCGGCCAATATATCCTTGCAATGCCTTTCGACGTCCCTCAAAATTCTTTTCATCACCACTTCCAGCTGGTTCATGACGTCTTTATAGCTGCTGATAAAACCCATTTCTGCATCCAGTCCCGTATATTCATTGACATGCCGGCTGGTGAAATGCGGTTCCGCCCGAAAAACCGGGCCGATTTCGAAAACCCGTTCGAAAGCTCCCACTCCGGCTTGCTTATAAAACTGGGGGCTTTGCGCCAAAAACGCATCGCGCTTGAAATATTTTATTTTGAAAAAATTAGCTCCGCCTTCAGTTGCCGAAGAAAGAATTTTGGGAGTTTTTATTTCCAAAAAACCATAGTCCCGCATAACTTCCCCATATGATTTCAATATCTGGCTGTAAACACGAAAAATATCATTGGTTTTTTTGTTTCTCAAGGACAGGCTTCTGTTGTCCAATAATGTCGGCAAAGTAAGATCCAGTTCTTTTTTGGAAACATCAAAAGAAAGCTCCCCCTCAACCCGGGAAATTATTTTCATCTCGCCGACTTCGATTTCCACTTTTCCCGTCGGACAATCATCCTTTGCCTGGCTTCCCGGCCGTTCTTTCACCAAGCCTTCCACTTCGATTACGAATTCGTTTCTTATTTCCCTGGCAGTGTTGTAAGCTTCGCTTTTATCCGGAATTACAACCATCTGGATGATTCCGGTCCGATCGCGAAGGTCGATAAAAATAAGCTTCCCATGATCGCGCCGAACATTCACCCAGCCGGAGAGCTTTATTTTTTTTCCTATCAATTTTGGAGTATCGCCGATTAGGGTTCTTTTCATATTTTTTATGCCTTAAGTATTTCCGTAATTTTTTTGGAAAGTTCGCTCGGAATCAGCTGAGTTTTCACAAAAAACGCCTCCACGCCCATTTTCAAGACCTTCTTTTCCATCCTTTCATCAACGGATGCTGAAAGAATGATAAGGGGAATATTTTTTGTTTTTTCTTCCATTTTTAACCTGGCGACAATTTCGTCTCCGGTCATGCCAGGCAATATCATATCGATGATTATAAGGTCAAAGTTATCCTTCATCGCTTCCTTGAGTCCCCAAACTCCGTTTTTTGCAAAAGTTACATCATATCCGTCCTGCCTTAACTTTCCGCCGAACATTTCTTCAAAAATATCTTCGTCCTCAATCATAAGAATCTTTTTCTCGTGGCTGCCTCCTCCATTTGATCCGTTGGCGAAAAATTTTCCGGAACTGTCCAAAAATCCGTTCCTTTCATTCTTTTCCTCTTCATAAAATGCGTTGAGCAGCCTCCCAACTTCTTTCACCAAAGCACTCGGCGTATAATCCGATTTGGAAATAAAACCGTCTGCTCCCAAATTAAGCGCCTTATCCCGATCTTCTTTCTGGCTTAAATTGCTGAAAACTATGATTTTTATATTAGGATCGTACTTCCCGCTTTTTTTGATGTTCTCGAGCACTTCAAATCCGCTCATCTTGGGAATGACCAGATCCAGAAGGATAGCATCGATTTTTTCTTTTTTCGCCAAAGACAGGACTTGTTCTCCTGAATCAACGGCAAAAACCTGAAAACCAGATTCAGAGAATTTTCTCTGATAAATCTCCGATATCATCGGATCGTCTTCAACGATGACTATTTTGGTCATAAAATTTGGTTAAATTCCTTATTTCTAATAAATTAATCCGTATTCAAATCATATCTTAAAACAAGCAGAAAATCAAATTTTTTTAAGGCTTGAAATGACATCTTCGATTATCCAATGCGGGGCGGAAGCCCCGGCCGTTACTCCTGTTTTTGAAATACCGCTAAACCATTCCCTTTTGAGATCAGCCGCTTTTTCAATAAAATACGAGAGGGGATTTATGCTCTTGGAAATTTCAAAAAGCCGTTTGGAATTGGCGCTGACAACAGATCCGATAATTATCATAGCATCGTTATTTTTTGCCATTTCCCTCGCTTCTTCCTGCCGCTCGTGCGTAGCGCTGCAGGTTGTATTTATAATTTCCGCGTTCGGATATTTTTCTCTGATCCCCTCCCCCGCGCGCAGGAAAAAATCTTCGTTTTGAGTTGTTTGCGCCAGAACCGCGATTCTATCATCTGTTTTATAATTTATGCTTTTTAGATCTTTTTCTTTCGAAATAATCAGAGCGTTGCCGTCTCCCCATTCGTTTATGCCCCTGACTTCCTTATGGCCCTCGTCGCCGACGATAATTATCTTGTGTCCCCTGCTAGCATAAACTTTCGCCAATCCTTGCACCTTTGTAACTTTCGGACAAGTCGTATCAAAAATTTCAATTCCCTTCACTCCGGCAATTTCATAAACATCCGGACCGGATCCATGCGCCGTAATGATCAGCGTTCCAATCTCTCCCGGCTTCGCATTGAACAATTGCTCTCTTCCTATTTTTTTTATGCCTTTTTCTTCAACTTTTTTGTTGACTTCATCGTTATGGACCAAAGATCCCAAAATAAAAACAGGCCTTCTGGCCTTTTCTAGATCCAAAGAATCTACCATATTATAGGCTCTCTTCACTCCATCGCAAAAACCGGCATATTTTGAAAGGTTGATTTCCATATGATTTAGGGTATTATATATTTGTTGTTTTGCCAAGGATCTATCTTTTTTACTGCAAACATATTTAAAAAGGAGGAATTTATGTGCGGAGATCAGAATAAGCTGCCTCTTCTAGAAGATCGGAAATCCAGCACAGTATCAATCGTAACTGTTGTCAATTGTAAAGCTAAGTATCTGCAAGAATCAGAAGATGAGCGTTTTATCAGGATTCTTGCGGAAGTTCTTTCCTGTGACGGCAGTCATAAACATACTTAAAATAAATTCGGGCATTTCAACATGGCAATAGTTCAACAAAGCTATTGCCTTTCTTTTTTTTAAATTCTTCGCTAGACTAAAGACGCTAAATAGGTAAAAAATTATGAAAAAGCATGCATCTTCGGTCGTCAAAGTCGGGCCATATAAGCTCGGCGGGAATAATCCGGTGCGGGTACAATCTATGTGCACTACCGATACCCGCGATGTAAAAACGACTGTCAAACAGATTTTATCTTTGGAAAAAGCCGGGTGCGAAATCATCCGCGTCGCCGTGCCGGATATGGCGGCCGCCAAAGCGATTGGAAAAATAAAAAAGCAGATCCACATCCCTCTTGTGGCTGACATTCATTTCGATTACCTTTTGGCGCTGGAAGCCATAAGGCAAGGAATTGATAAAGTGAGAATTAACCCGGGAAATATCGGCAGCGAAGAAAAAGTTGTTGCCGTAGTCAAAGCCTGCAAAGCTAAAAAAATTCCAATCAGGATCGGAGTCAATGTCGGATCGATTGAAAAAGACCTGCTCAAAAAATACGGCCCATCGCCCAGAGCTGCGGTTGAGTCCTGCCTCTGCCATGTCAGAATTTTAGAAAAACTTAATTTCAAAGATATTTTGCTTTCCATAAAATTCAGCGACGTGCTTCCCATGATCGAAGCGTATAGGATTCTCGCCAAAAAAGTCCCTTATCCTTTGCATCTCGGCGTAACCCACGCCGGAACGCCTTTTATCGGAACGCTCAAAAACGCCATGGGAATCGGAACATTGCTCCTGGAAGGAATAGGAGCGACAATTCGCGTATCCCTTACCGGACCATTGGAAGAAGAAGTTAGGGCTGGCTTTGGCATATTGAAAGCTTTGGGAATCAGAAAAATCGGCCCGGAACTCATTTCCTGCCCGACCTGTGGGCGCACGGAAGTCGATATGCTGAATCTGGCAGAAAAAGTCGAATCTGCGCTTTCCCATATCCAAAAACCGATAAAAGTGGCGGTGATGGGTTGCGTCGTAAACGGCCCGGGCGAAGCCCGTGAAGCTGATATCGGACTTGCTGGCGGAAAAGGCGCTTACGCGATTTTTGTCAAAGGAAAAATAATAAAAAGCGTCAAGGAAAAAGACGCTTTGCGCGAACTCTTGAAAGAAATTAAAAAGATTGTTTAAGCCGCTCTGGATAAAACCAGTTTTTCCAACTTCAAAACTTTTCTTTCCAGTTTTTGAAAATCTTCAAGATCAACTTTTTGAGACAGCTTGTGCTTTATTTCAACCACATCCTCCGCTACCGTATCCAGTTTATTTTTAACCTTGCCTAAATCATCTTCAGCCTTGTTTACTTTATCCTCGACTTTGCCTAATTTGACTTCAACCTTATCCAATTTGTCTTCGACTCTATCCAGTCTATTTTCGACTTTTCCTGTTTTATCAAATAAAACTTTCTGGCCAATTTCTAACCTGTCAACTTTTTTTACCAAAACTTTTTGTTCTTTTCCAAATTCTTCAAACTGTTCGCTTAAAGCACCCAAACCTTCGCCAAACGCTTTGAACTGGCTTTGCATTTCTTCCAAGAGGACAGTTTCGTAGCTTTTAGATTTTTTATCCAGTTTTTTCATGAGCTTATTATACCAAACGCAAAAAATTAATCAAATTATCGAGTATTACATATTCTTTAATGATTATTTTCTCCCGATTCCGTGATATTTTATTCCCAGCTTTTTGATTTTTTCAGCAGGAAGAGCGTTCATGCCGTCCACAATCGCCACGATCTTATTCTTCTTAAACTCTTTTGGATCAATTTCCATAAATTCCTTGTGATTGGTGACTAAAATTATCGCCTGCGATTTCTGGAGGAATGTTTTCAGATTTTTCACGTCGGAAAGCTTCAAAATATACGGATCATAGCGGACGATTTTCGCCCCTTTTTTCTTAAGTTCCGAAATTATTTTTATCGCCGGAGATTCGCGAAGATCGTCCACATTGGCTTTATAGGAAAGACCCATGACTCCGACGGCCGTTCCCTTCATGGCAAGTCCGGCGCCATTCAAAAGATCCTGCATCAGTTCGACAGTATAGTTCGGCATGGAATTGTTGATTTCCCGCGCCACGCGCAAAAACTTATGGTCAAATCCCGATTCTTTGGCTCTTTCAATGAGATAATACGGATCAACCGGAATGCAATGCCCGCCCACTCCCCGCCCGGGATAGTGCGCCATAAAAGCGAACGGCTTTGTCGCTGCCCCGTCAATCACGTTTTTTACGTTAATATTCATTTGGTCAAAACTTTTCGCCAGTTCGTTCACAAAAGCGATGTTGATGTCGCGGAAAGAATTTTCCACCACTTTGCAGGCTTCCGCTTCTTTTATCGAAGCCATTAATTTTATAGGAGCATCGATGATCGATTCATAAAAATCTTTGGCAATTTCCAAACCCTTTTTGGAGCTCGCCCCAAGGACTCTCGGGATATTGGTCACATTCCATTTCGGATCGCCCGGGTTGATGCGCTCCGGGCAATGGGCGATATAAAAGTCTTTTCCTTCCTTCAGTCCGGCTTTTTGGAATATGGGCATGATCACTTCTTCGCAAATTCCAGGATTAATGGTTGATTCAATGACGATAAGCTGGCCCGGCTTCCTGTTTTTGATGATAATTTCAGCAGCGGAAATCAGTGGGTCGAGAATAGGAAAAAATTTTTCATCCACCGGCGTGGGAACGCAGACGATGGCTATATCCGATTTTTTTATCACTCCCGCGTCAGATGTGGCTGTGATTTTTCCAAGAAGCTCTTTCCTTTCAGAAATAAAATTTTCTTTGAACGGGCTTTTTCCTTTTTTTATCAGATTTATCTTTTTTTCATCCCGATCAAATCCAAAAACTTCATATCCCCTTTCCGCCGCGCGGATGGCCAGAGGCAGTCCGACATAGCCAAGGCCGATAATGGTGATGATTTTGTTCTTTTTTTCCGGCATAATTTTTGATTTAATGGTATAACTGATTTTAATTAATTCTCACTCCTTATCTGAAATAAGCCATTATATAAAAATAAGTTTGTACTTAATTGTCATTCCCGCGAAAGCGGGAATCTAGTCTGATATTTTGGCTTATTCACTGGATTCCCAATCAAGTTGGGAATGACAAAGCGAGGTCAATGTTAAATGAGCT
>Ga0116155_10000130_pt1 | contig 85181 bp, 66 predicted proteins | sample AD_UKC032_MetaG_FD_89890 | JGI IMG/M metagenome (GOLD analysis project Ga0116155, IMG submission 89890) | Active sludge microbial communities of municipal wastewater-treating anaerobic digesters from USA - AD_UKC032_MetaG | ecosystem: Engineered > Bioreactor > Anaerobic > Digestate | place: USA...
TGACTGCCGACTGGTACTGCTGACTGCCGACTGGTACTGCCCTTCCCTGCAATCTGGCTGCTCGCTAAAAATGCCCAGCGGGCATTTTATTTACTCTCGCCCCCTACTGCCAGCTGCCTATTGCCTATTGCCTAAAAATCTCATTTATGAGATTTTCATCGGCCTCCTCCGGCATTGTCACAATCAGTCCGGGGGTGCGTTCCATTTCCCTGGTTATGGCTGCCATGGCACCGCTGTTACGAGCCCAGCTTCTGCGAGCAATGCCGTTGTTCACATCCCAAAGCAGCATGGAGCGTATCCGGCGTGCCGTCTCCTGACTGCCGTCGATGAGCATGCCGAACCCGCCGTTGATCACCTCGCCCCAGCCCACACCTCCGCCATTGTGAATGGAGACCCATGTGGCTCCGCGGAAGGCATCGCCTATTACGTTCTGCACTGCCATGTCAGCAGTAAAACGGGAACCGTCATATATGTTCGAAGTTTCGCGGAAAGGCGAGTCAGTACCCGACACATCATGATGGTCACGGCCAATGACTATCGGGCCACTGATTATGCCAGATGCAATTGCATCATTGAAAGCTGATGCTATCAATATCCTTCCGGCAGCGTCGGCATAAAGGATACGAGCCTGAGACCCCACTACAAGCCGGTTGCGTCCCGCCTCGCGGATCCAGTGGATATTATCTGACATCTGCTGACGGATATCTTCAGGTGACTCCTTCATGAGACGCTCAAGGGTGGCAGCAGCTAAGGCGTCACTCTTCTCCAGGTCGGCAGGATCACCGGAACAGCATACCCACCGGAACGGACCGAAACCGTAATCAAAGCAGATGGGGCCCATTATATCCTCAACATATGACGGGTATCGGAATCCTCCCCTGCCATTGCCAACATTTGCTCCGGCACGTGAAGCTTCAAGGAGGAAGGCATTGCCATAATCAAAGAAATAGGTTCCGTGTTCGGTGTGCCTGTTGATAGCCTCAACCTGCCGGCGCAGTGAACCCTGCACCAGACTGCGGAATTTCTCCGGATCTTCAGCCATGAGGGTGTTTGCCTTGTCAAAGCTGATCCCGGCCGGGTAGTAACCGCCTGCCCACGGATTATGAAGCGAGGTCTGGTCCGATCCAAGGTCAGCCCAAAGCTCCTCATCAGCAAACCGCTCCCACAGGTCAACAATATTTCCCTGGTAGGCCAGAGACACCGCCTCCCCGTCACCGGAGGCCTTGCGCACCCGCATGACCAGCTCTGACAGATCGGAATGAACCTCGTCAACCCAGCCCTGGGAGTGGCGGGTTATTATGGCTTTCGGATTGACCTCAGCAATTACTGATACCACCCCGGCAATGTTTCCTGCCTTTGGCTGAGCCCCGGACATGCCTCCCAGTCCTGATGAAATGAAGAGCCTGCTCCGTCGCTCTTCCGGGGCCACAGGTTTTACCCGCCGCTTTGCGTTGAGAAGCGTGATTGTTGTACCGTGAACTATTCCCTGCGGACCTATATACATATAGGAGCCGGCGGTCATCTGTCCGTATTGTGATACACCGAGAGCATTGAACCGTTCCCAGTTATCCTGCGATGAGTAGTTGGGAATAACCATTCCGTTGGTGACAACCACACGTGGTGCTTCCCTGTGTGACGGAAACAGGCCGAGCGGATGCCCTGAATACATAACCAGTGTCTGTTCGTCGGTCATTTCAGACAGGTACTTCATTGTAAGCCTGTATTGTGCCCAGTTCTGGAATACGGCCCCGTTGCCGCCATAGGTGATCAGCTCGTGGGGATGCTGAGCAACAGCAGGATCGAGGTTATTTGTTATCATCATCATTATTGCTGCAGCCTGCAGTGACCGGTGGGGGTACTCGGTAACAGGCCGGGCCTTCATCTCATAGTCGGGCCTGTAGCGGTACATATATATACGTCCGCGCTCGCGGAGTTCGGCTGCAAACTCCCGAGCCAGTTCCCGGTGCGCCGACCGGGGAAAATATCTGAGTGCATTGCGGAGGGCGAGCTTCTTCTCCTCACCGGTAAGTATGTCACGGCGTCGCGGGGCATGATTCACCGAAGGGTCCCATGCTTTCGGCTCAGGCAGGTATGAGGGTATACCCTCCCTGATCTGTGATTTGAAGTCATTCATGATCTTGATCGAATTCAGCTCTGTAAATATAATAAAACGAGGAGAGACGCCGTCTGTGGCGCCTCCCCATATATCAAACAACATGTTATTCTCTTACTGCCGTCTTTTACTGCCGACTGTTACTTCGCTTCACCGACGATCTCGTCGTCTACAAGTATGCGGCCGCAGTATTCGCATACGATGATCTTTTTCCTTGATCTTATGTCAAGCTGACGCTGAGGGGGTATCTGGTTGAAGCATCCGCCGCAAGCGTCCCTCTTGACAGGCACCACTGCCAGGCCATTGCGGGCGTTGGTACGTATGCGCTTATAGGCCGTCAGGAGTCTCTCTTCAATCCTTACCTGCAGTTCACCAGATTTTTCAGCGAGCTGCTCCTCCTCCTTCTGGGTGTCATGAGTTATGTCCTCCAGTTCGGCTTTCTTGCTCTCAAGGTCGTGCGTCCGCTCTTCAAGCATTGTCTGTGCCTCAGCCATGGTTTCCTTCTTCTCTGCTGCCTGTGCTGTGAACTCACGGATCTTTTTATTGCACAGTTCTATCTCGAGGGTCTGGAACTCTATTTCCTTCGAAAGTGAGTCGTATTCGCGGTTGTTGCGAACGTTATTCTGTTGTTCCTCGTATTTTTTGATGAGTGCCTGTGATGCGGTAATCTCATTGTTTTTCCCAACCACAGACTTTTCCATCTCTGCAATCTCGTTTTTCAGATTACCGATCCTGGTCTCGAGTCCAGCCACCTCATCTTCCAGGTCCTGCACTTCAAGCGGCAGTTCACCGCGGAGCGTACGGATTTTATCTATTTCTGAATCAACAAGCTGAAGTGAATATAGTGCTCTCAGCTTTTCTTCTATTGTAAGTTCTGTTTCAGGTGATTTAGTCTGTTTTGTCATACCCGTAGTAATTAATGGGATTGGTTTTTATCCCGGAAAACCGGAGTGCAAAGTTAGGAAATTTTTTCTGAATCAGGTTATAGAGGAATTCCAGTGAGAATTTTTCGCTTTCATAGTGTCCGATATCAGCCACCAGCATATCTCCCGGTGCTTCGGTGAATGAATGATATTTAATATCGCCGGTTATGAAAGCGTTGGCGCCGGCGCGTGCGGCGCTGCTGATGAGGTGTGACCCCGCTCCGCCGCAGACGGCCACTGTGCTGACAGTGCGTGCGGGGTCACCGCTGTAGCGGATGACGGGCAGGCCGGTGAGCAGCCTGAGCCGCTCCAGCAGCGCCGTACCTGTCAGCGGAGCTGGCAGGGCGCCGATGGCGCCCGCGCCGGCACCGGCGTACTCATTCTCAAGCGCAATAAGATCCCACGCAACCTCCTCATAGGGATGGGCTGCCAGCAAGGCTTTCACACAGCCTCCCCTGAGATGTGAGGGCAACACAACCTCAACGCGTACCTCAGGCTCTGCATGAAGCTCACCTATACTCCCGGCATACGGATCTGCACCCTCCCCGGCACGGTACGTCCCCTCTCCTCTTGAATTGAAACTGCAGAAGTCATAGTTTCCGATATTTCCTGCTCCGGCGGCAAAAAGGGCATCACGCACAGACGCTGCATGTGACTCCGGAACAAAGGTAACAAGCTTCAGCAGCCTGCCCCTTAACGGTTCCAGCACCCTGATCTTCTTCAATCCGACTTTTTCAGCGAGTACGCGGCTTACACCAGTACCGAGATTGTCAAAACTTGTATGCGCAGAATAAACGCCAATGCCTTTCCTGATGGCCTCTGTAACGCATACTTCGGTGTCGGTTCCGTAAGCGAGACGCTTCAGCGGTCTGAAGATCAGCGGATGATGTGACAGTACAAGATCAAAGCCACCTGCAGCCGCCTCTTCAATGACCTTCGGGGTAACGTCGACAGTGAGCAGCACGGAAGCAACTGTGGCCTTCGGGTCACCGACCTGCAACCCGCTGTTATCATAGTCTTCCTGGAATGACGGCGGAATAAGCTCCTCGAGCCACCTGACAAATTCTGCGAGTGCAACCGCCATAAAATCAATTGATTTCGTCCCTGATCTCCACAAGCATGGCCCTGATGCTGCGGAGCGTATCTGCTATCTCGAGCCGGTAGTCGGCATCGTCACGATTTATCTTTAGGTATTTCCTGGCTCCATCAAGGGTCATGCCTCTTTCCCTAAGAAGATGATGGATAAGCTTCAGGTTCTTTATGTCCTCAGGCATGAACAGCCGGTTCCCCTTGTTGTTTTTTTTGGGTTTTAGAATATCAAATTCCTTTTCCCAGAAACGAATTGTGGATACAGGCTCTGAAAACATTTCGGCTACTTCACCGATCTGGTAAAAAAGCTTGTCCACTTTCTTTTCCCTGTAAGGCATTGTCAGTTAAATGAATCAGTCGAATGTCTGTCCGCTCTTGCCTGAAATCTCGAGCATCCGTTCATATTCCTCAGGTGTGAGATCATTGAAATAGTAAAGAGCCGGATCAACATATTTACCGTTGGCAAGCACCTCATAATGCAGGTGGGGAGCCGTTGAGAGGCCCGTACTGCCGACAAACCCTATCACGTCACCCCGCTTGACCTTTTGTCCTTCCCTTACATTGAACCTGTCAAGATGACCATATACTGTCTGGTAACCGAATCCGTGATCAATTATCACATGGTTGCCTAACTCACGGCGGGCTGATTTGACCTCACGTATGACACCATTGCCGGTTGAATATACCTCGGTGCCAGTGGGTGCCGTAAAGTCCATTCCCGAATGAAACTTCGATATTTTGTATATCGGGTGAATGCGATAACCAAACCCCGATGCAGTGCGCTTCAGATCCTTGTTCGAGAGTGGCTGTATCGCCGGAATGCTGCTCAGCATCTCTTCCTTTTCCCTTGCATAGGCTACAAGCTCGTCAAAAGATTCTGACTGGACATATATCTTTTTCCTGATACGGTCAAGCCGCCGGGCAGTCTCGACAACCAGGTCGGAATTTGAAAAACCCTCGAGCTCCTGATAGCGGTTTACTCCTCCGATCCCTCCTTCACGGTATGATGAGGGAACCGGTTCGGTCTCAAAAATAGTCCGGTAGAGATTATCATCCGTCTCCTGCAGATGTGTCAGCACCTTTTCAACGTTTTCCATCTCCCTGTTCATCAGCTCATACTGAAGAGTGAGCTGCGCAATCTCCCTCTTCAGTGCTTTTTCCTGGGGAGAGTCAAAAATGAAAGCAAAGATGAATCCGTAAATTCCTGCAAGGAACAGCGATGCTACGAAATATCCGAAAAGGCGAAGGAAGGTCTGTCTGAGGCCCAGCCTGATCCGGTCAAAGCTGAGTGTCTCATGATTAAACTTGTACTTTGTCTTTGGCATTTTTTTGAATAGCATGCTCAATACCCTGCAAACATAAGAAATAATAGTAAAATACAAATACAGTCGTGACGGCTGATTATGTTAAATTAAGATTAAAATTTCCCGTCAGGGCTTGCTGAGGTAGTCGAGCATCATGAAATATTCATCCTCAGTGAGGTTGTCCTCAAAGTACCAGAGCGGATTCACATGCTCGCCGAAGAGGTCTATCTGGTAATGCAGGTGGGGGCCGGTGGAGGTTCCGGTATTGCCTGAAAGCCCTATGAAGTCGCCCCGCGAGACCTTCTGTCCCTTTCTTACGTTGAATTCGCTGAGATGCCCGTAAATTGACCTGTAGCCGTATCCGTGGTCAATGACCACCTTTATTCCGAATCCGTCACGCTGGTTGCCGGCATAGGCTACAATACCTGCTCCGGTGGCGTGCACCTCGGTGCCAATCGGGCAACAGAAATCCTGTCCGAAATGCCACCGTGGCGAACCGAGCACAGGATGTCTCTCGCGGAACTTCATCCCGTCACCCAGCCTCATGCTTACATTTACAGGCCTTATATACGGCAGATGCTCCCACATCTCCTTCCACTCGGATGCTCTTTCGGTCAGCTCGGTGAAAGAGCTGTATTGTATGTTGGTCTGTGTCTTCAGGTCATCAAATTTCGATCTGACCTTCATCATCAGGTCTGAATTCATGTATCCTGTCAGATCAGCCAGCCTGTTGGTACCTCCCGATCCTCCTTCAGTGATATCAGCCGGTATAACAGGCAGGTCAAGCACCGCCCGGTACGATGTGTTATCAGAGGAACGAAGGTCAGCCACAATTTCCGTGGAATATTCAACCTGCTTTTCAAGAAGGGTATACCGCAGTCTCAGTTCTTCAACCTGCTGCTGAAGCAGTTCCTCCTTGGGCGACCCGAACAGGCGGTGAAAAATAAAGCTGTACAGAAGAGCGGCAGCTACTGAAAGTGAAAGCCACATGGCAAACCTGAGAAGTTTCTCACTCCCCTTCCGCCTGTGCTGCATGAACTGCAGATTCGCATGATCAAAAACGTAATTCTTCTTCCTGAACATCAGCAGATCCGTGGATCCCCCACCATTTTAAGATGACTATTCTGCAAACGTAAAATATTTGATTTAATTTTACGCACCCAAATGAAAATAGTTTCAAATCGGGTTGCGAAGTTAAAATGGGAGCAAACGAAATAAGAGAGGAATTCCTCAGTTTTTTCAGGTCAAAGGAACACAGGATAGTGCCTTCGGCACCAATGGTAATAAAGAATGACCCCACACTGATGTTCACCAATGCGGGAATGAACCAGTTCAAGGACATTTTTCTCGGGAACCAGCCGGCAAAATACAGGCGGATAGCAAATTCACAGAAATGCCTCCGCGTTTCAGGCAAGCACAATGACCTGGAGGAAGTAGGACTTGACACCTACCACCATACGATGTTCGAGATGCTCGGCAACTGGTCATTCGGCGACTATTTCAAGAAGGAAGCAATAGAGTGGGCCTGGGAGTTTCTTACGGGCCGGCTCGGAATTCCTGCAGACCGGATATATGCCACTGTATTTGAAGGTGACCCTGTTGAAGACGTGCCCCGTGACGAGGAGGCCGCTTCCCACTGGATGAACTGTTTTAAAAATCCGGAGAATCATATTATCGACGGTTCCAAAAAAGACAATTTCTGGGAGATGGGTGAGACGGGCCCCTGCGGACCCTGTTCGGAGATTCACGTTGACATCAGGACTGAGGCCGAACGGTCAGCCACGCCCGGGCATCTGCTTGTCAACAAGGGTCATCCCCGGGTGATAGAGATCTGGAACCTGGTGTTCATCCAGTACAACCGCCGTGCCGGCGGTGAACTGGAGCTCCTTCCTGACAGGCACGTGGATACCGGCATGGGTTTCGAAAGACTCTGCATGGTCATCCAGAACAAGCAGTCGAACTATGACACTGATGTGTTCCGGCCCCTGCTGGCAGCCTCGGCAGAAGTGACGGGTAAACCGTACGGACAGAAAAATGAATGGGACATAGCTCACCGGGTCATTGCAGATCACCTGAGAACCATATCGTTCTCTGTCGCTGATGGTCAGCTTCCATCTAACAACAGGGCCGGCTATGTCATCAGGAGGATACTCCGCCGCGCAGTCAGGTACGGGTACACATCACTTGGCATGACCGAACCTTTTATCTTCAGGCTCCTTCCTGCACTGATTGAATCTATGGGCGGTCACTATCCTGAACTCAGAGCCCAGCAGGACATTATATCAAAGGTTATCCACGAGGAGGAACAGTCATTCCTGAGAACCCTGGGCAAAGGACTGAAGATGATAGAGCGCAGGATGGAAACCCTCCGCCGGGAAGGGAAAACCACCTTCCCGGGCGCCGATGCATTTGAACTGTTTGACACCTATGGCTTCCCGCTGGATCTCACTCAGCTTATCCTCAGGGAAAACAGTATGACACTCGACGAGGAGGCTTTCAGAAATGAACTTAATGCCCAGAAGGAAAGGTCAAGGGATGATGCTGCCGTGTCAGCAGACGACTGGGTGGTGATCCGTGATACGGAAAGTACAGTCTTTACAGGATATGACCGCACCGAAGACCAGGTCAGGATAGCAAGGTACCGCAAAGTTACGTCAAGGGGCCGCCAGGCTGTTCAGCTCGTTTTTGACAGAACGCCATTCTATGCAGAATCAGGAGGCCAGACAGGTGACAGGGGATCAATCGAGGCCGGAAGTGAAAAAATCATAATCACCGACACCGTAAAGGAAAACAACCTTATCATCCATATTGCATCCGCAGTGCCCGCTGACCCGTCAGTTACATTCAGGGCAGCCGTTGATGCCGAAGCAAGGCAGGACACAGCAAGCAACCATTCAGCAACCCATCTTATGCACCACGCACTCAGGGAAGTCCTGGGCAAACACGTTGAACAGAAAGGATCACTTGTCACCCCTGACCGGCTGAGGTTCGACTTCAGTCACTTCAGGCAGGTGACACCGGAAGAAATATCTGCAGTGGAGGAGAAGGTCAATTCTATAATAATGCAGAATATAGTATCCGAAGTGCATGACGATACCCCGATTGAGGAGGCTCTGTCAATGGGCGCCATGGCCCTTTTCGGCGAAAAATACGGTGAGAAGGTGAGAGTCGTCACATTCGGAGATTCGGTTGAATTGTGCGGCGGAACACATGTCGACCGTACATCACGGATAGGATTGTTCAAGATCGTATCCGAGGGAGCTGTGGCAGCAGGTGTCAGAAGAATCGAGGCAGTTACTGGCAGGAAGGCTGTCAGCTATATTAATGAAAAACTGAGTATCCTCGACGAGGTCACCGGAATGCTTCGCAGTACGGGAAACCCGGTAGCCAATATATCCAAACTGATGGCTGAGAACGCCGCACTGAAAGGAACGATTGAAAAACTCCAGGCTGCTGCAGCCATGTCAGCCCGGAATGAACTGACAGCAAAGGCTGAAACTGCAGGGAACTGCCGTATCTACTCAGGAGTTCTTGAGGAGACACAGGCAGATACCCTGAAAAATATCGCACACCAGATAAGACAGGCCGATAACAGCAGTATTATAGTAATAGGTTCCGGTTACGAAGGAAAGGCTGCACTGGTGGTAGGCCTTGGAGAAAAGGCATCCGGTTCCGGCCGGCTCAACGCCGTTGAAATAATTAAGGCGGTCTCGGGTGAAATTAACGGAGGAGGCGGCGGACAGCCATTTCTGGCAACCGCCGGTGGTAAAAAACCCGAAGGACTCGCCAGGGCAGTAGCCAGGGCCGTTGAAATGGCAAGAACGATGCTTTAACAGGGCTTTTCTGCCGTTCGAAATAGCCGGTAAAGGCAGTTTCTAGTACCAGGCTTAAGATCAAATCATTATATGGTCAGAAATTTGACTACTGTTCCTCTTGCTTATTTTGTTCGAAATTCTTAATCTTGTATCCCTAATCAAAATCCTATTCTGATGGAAGTTACCAGAACCTTTGACCTGGTAGACCTGGGGTGTAAGGTCTGTCAGCGTGAGGTCATGTTCGGAGGTAAGCGCGGGAACGGGTGGATCACCTACTCTACCGAGGCTGTCAGGGAACTCACTGACCTGTTTTCCTGTGGCATGATGGCCCTGGGTTACACCAGGGGTGATCATATCGCCACAATCACCCCGAACAAGGCTGAATGGAACATAGCAGATCACGGCCTGGCACAGGCCGGGATGATCCATGTCCCCGTCTATCCCACAATTGGCCAGGAGGAATATGCTTACATCCTGGATCACTCAGGCGCGAAAGCGGTAATTATTGGCAACAAGCAGATCTACAACAAGATATCGTCGGTTGTATCAAAAATTCCCGGTATAAGGGCGATGTACTCCTTTGACCAGGTGAATGGACTGATGACGTTTGACGATATTATTGAGGAGGGCCGAAAGAACCGTGAGAGACTGATGGGTGAACTTTCAGCCATCAGGGACTCCATCAAACCCTCTGACATGGTGACAATAATCTATACCTCGGGTACCACGGGTAATCCGAAGGGCGTGATGCTCTCACACAACAACCTGGTCAGCAACGCAATAGCAACCAGCGCCGCACATGATTGCGGACTTGGTTACAGGGCACTCAGTTTCCTTCCGCTGTGCCACGTCTATGAGCGCATGATGAATTATCATTTTCAGTACAAGGGTACAAGCATTTACTATCTTGAAAACATGGGTGCCATCGCAGATACGATGCGTGAGATCAAGCCTCACATTGCCAACACGGTCCCAAGGCTGCTGGAAAAAATCTATGATAATATAATAAACAAAGGCAAGAACCTTCCCTGGCTCAAAAAACAGATCTTCTTCTGGGCAGTGACCCTTGGACTTAAATTCAATCTCAGGGGCAACTCCCGGTTTTACCGGTTCAGGCTTGGGATTGCCCGCAAACTGGTATTCAACAAGTGGAAAGAAGCGCTGGGAGGCGAGCTCCGCATGCTGGTCTCGGGAGGCGCCGCCCTGCAGTCGCGCCTTGAACGCATCTTCTGGGCCGCGGGCATTCCTGTGCTCCAGGGTTATGGCCTGACAGAGACATCCCCTGTCATTGCCGTCAATCCGTTCCGCCTGCCTGATATAAAATTCGAGACCGTTGGTCCGGTTCTTGACGGTGTGCAGGTAAGGATAGCAGATGACGGAGAAATACTCTGCAAGGGCCCTAACGTAATGATGGGATACTACAGGGAGCCGGAACTGACTGCCGAAGCAATTGATGCAGACGGGTTTTTCCATACCGGCGATATAGGAAGAATTGAGGATGGCCGGTTCCTCCGGATCACTGACCGCAAAAAGGAGATGTTCAAACTATCTGCAGGCAAGTACATTTCGCCACAGGTAATTGAAAACAAACTGAAGGAATCGATATTTATCGAACAGGCAATGGTGATCGGTGAAAACGAGAAGTTTGCCAGCGCCCTGGTATCGCCAAACTTCACATTCCTGCACGACTGGTGCTCGATGCACAGGATTCAGTACCGTGATAACACTGACCTGGTTGATATCCCGGAGGTTATAGAACGGTTTGCCAGGGAGGTACGTGAGGTGAATAAAAGCCTCGGTGAATTTGAACAGATAAAACGATTCAGACTTGTTACAGAAGAGTGGACCCCGCAGACCGGTGAACTCTCCCCTACGTTAAAGCTCCGGAGAAATATCCTGACAGCCAGGTACCAGAACATCATTAATGAGATTTACTCGGTAAAGGAGAAGGGAAACGTGGTTGAAAAAGTAGTGGGTGTAATACGCAACGGCGTCAGCGGCATTCTGAAGAACCTTCCGAAATTCTGACATCCCTTCAGTGATGTATAGCCTGACCTGCCATGATAATCTGATGGCAGGCTCTGAGGGTATTCCGCTCAATGGTAACCTCCCCGATATTTTTATACCTTTGTATCCCGTTATGAAGAGGTTCTCCTCCATACTAATTACTGTCGTCATCACATCCCTGGCCGTGACCCTTCCCTCCTGCTCGGTGCAACCATGTTACGAGGAGACAGATCCGGTCATGAATACACTTCTCCTGGTCAGCGGCACAGGCGAGACAGCAAAAGCAGACTCACTACGAGTATATACCCACAGGGAGACAGATACTCTCAGGTTCGTAAACGTGAAAGGGGCATCATCATTTTCAGTGCCTCTCAACCCGGCCAGTGACGAGTCGGTGTTCCTTATTACGCTCAATGGAATTACCGATACTGCTTCGATACAATACATCCGCAAACCCCACCTTGTATCCCCGGAATGCGGATACACAATAGTGAACGAAATAACCGGACTCAGAACCACACACAATATCATTGATACGCTCATCATAGAGAACAAATTCGTAACCCTCGATGGCCAGAAGAACCTGCATCTTTTTTATTAGTCTTTTTCTGCTGACGGAGACAATTGCCGTGTCACAGGATACGGTTACAGTTCCGTTGCACATCAGGGCAGGATTTGATATCTCCGGTCCGGTCATGAAACTTGTAAGTAAAGACCTTATAAGTTATGGCGTTGCCGCATCAGTTGACATCAACTCATCAGTGGCAGCCACTGCCGGAATCAGGTACTCATCGTACACTTCATCAGATGTGCTGTATGACTTCATGAGCCGGGGAGTCAGCCTCACTGCAGGAGCTGACTACAATTTCATCAAAGCCAATGTATCACAGGGAAAATACAGTGCAGGCATAGGTTTCAGGTACGGACTCAGCTTTTACAGGGAGGAAGCCCCGATGCTCAGGTATACAAACGAATGGGGAGCAGGAGAGACCTTCATCCCTTCGGAAAACCACACCGGTCACTTCCTTGAACTCACCCCGGGTGTCCGCGCCGCAATTTTTCCGGGAGTGACAATCGGCTGGAACCTTTACATGAGACTCCTCATAAGTTCAGGTGCCGGGAAAGACCTTAAACCTGTCTGGATGCCCGGGTACGGCCCGGGCACTTCAGGGATGACAACGGGTGCAGAATACTATGTATCAATATCAATACCCTACAGAAAAATCAAGGTTTATATCAAACCTAAGGTACGTGATTCGGAAGAAGAGGAGACCGAAGGAAGTGATAGCGGCAGCGGAACCGGCACGGGTCTGTCAGGCTTCAGCAACCGTCTTTGATCCCTTCTTGCTGAATATCAGCAACCCCGTGAAGGTGAGTAACCCGTTTACAAGCAACATCTCAAATCCGAAACGGTAACCATTGAAAAGCTCCTCTGAAAAGACATTCAGGAAATAGCAGATCACCGGTGACATTATAGCTATCCACGGCGTGTAGTGGTCATTGACCCTTCTTTTCGTGAAGAGGCCGAAGGTGTAGAGGCCGAGCAGTGGTCCGTAGGTATAACCCGCAATTGTGAACAGCTTGTCAATAATCGCCCTGTCATTCATCTGCCTGAATACAAGTATGCAGATAAAAAAGATAAGGGCAAAGGAAAAGTGTACTGTATATCTTATCCTTGTTTTCCTGTCATTGTCCATCCCGGTTTTCTTCTCAAGACCGAGGAAGTCAATGCTGAATGAGGTTGTCAGTGATGTCAGAGCCCCGTCAGCACTCGGGAATGCAGCGGAGATTAATCCTATCAGGAAGACCACTCCGGCGGCGGGACTGAGATACCTGAAGGCAATTGTGGGGAAAATATCATCTGACATTGCCACATTTATCCCCTCTGCCCTGGAAAAGAAAACCAGGAACGCTCCAAGAACAAGAAACATGAATACAACAACCAGGTTAATAGTGCTGAATGTAAACATATTCTTCTGAGCATCCTTCAGATGCCTGATGCTAAGGTTCTTCTGCATCATCTCCTGGTCAAGCCCGGTCATTGTTATTGTGATGAACATGCCGCTGAAGAACTGCTTGATGAAGTGGCGCGGATGATCCCAGTCTGTAATCACCATCCGTGACATTTCACTGTCGAACAGGTTTCTCATGAGTTTCTGCACAGGTTCGCCCAGTTCACGGCTGATGAAAAACACAGACAAAACAACAGCGAGAAGCATAAAGGTTGTCTGCAATGTGTCTGTCCAGATAATAGTACGTATCCCCCCTTTCAGAGTGTATATAATTATCAGTGCAATGAAAATGAGTACGTTTACCCAGAACGGTACGTTCCATGCATCAAACACGAATATCTGCAATACATTGATTACAAGGAACATCCTGAGAGAGGCACCCAGAACCCTTGAAAGGATAAAGAATCCGGCTCCGGTCTTGTATGACCAGAATCCGAAACGCTGTTCAAGGTAACCGTAAATTGAAGTAAGCTTCAGGCGGTAATAGAGTGGAAGGAGAATGAGGGCTATCACCACGTACCCGAAAAAGTAACCGAATGCCACCATCATGTATGAGAACTGGGTCTCTCCCACCCAACCTGGCACTGACATGAAGGTCACCCCGGACAGTGAGGCTCCGATCATGCCGTAAGCCACAACATACCATGGAGAGGCCTTGTTGCCGATATAAAATGACTGATGATTGGCTCTTCGTGCGGTAATAAATGTGATTGAAAACAGCAGGAGCGTATAGGCTATGAAAATCAGCAGGATGAGAGTCGGTGTCATAGTTTTGCAAACGTGAATGCAAGATTACTAAAAAGATCGCAGATAAAAAGTAACGGCAGTCAGGTTTGCGGTAAATATTGGATTATTTTTGTCACAAAGTTGCTTTATGTCATCACATTTCCCTTCAAGACTTCTGGAAGAGGCTGTGAACGAGTTTGCATCACTTCCCGGGATAGGCCGCAAGACAGCCTTCAGGCTGGTGATGCATCTGCTCAGGCGTGACAGCGGTGAGGTTCGCCGTTTCGGCGAAACAGTCATCAGGCTGAGGGATGACGTATGTTACTGCAGCGTCTGCCACGGTATCAGCGATACACCGCTGTGTGAAATATGCAGTGATCAGGCGAGGGACATCTCCGTCATCTGCGTAGTTGAGAACGTACAGGATGTGATGGCTGTGGAGAATACACGGCAGTTCAGGGGAGTGTACCACGTACTTGGAGGGATCATTTCGCCGGTAGACGGCATCGGACCCTCGGACCTGACAATCAACAGCCTGGAAGAGAGGGTGCGCAGCGGCAGTGTCAGGGAAGTGATTCTTGCCCTGAGCACCACAATGGAGGGTGACACCACAAACTTCTATATTTTCAGGCGTCTGTCAGGATATGATGTCAGGATCACAACCCTGGCGCGAGGCGTCGCAATCGGAGATGTTCTTGAGTATACCGACGAGATAACACTGGGGCAATCGATAGTTAACCGCCGCCTTTTCTCTCTTCCTTCACAGGGCTGACCCTTTTCATTTCATACCGGATATTGCCCACTCCAATAAAGCCCTGCTGAACGGGAAGCAACTTTTTCAGCTATTTGGTCACGTCATTTTTTAAATCCAAAAATCTTGCTTAATTTGATACAAATCAATACTGGCATGGCTGACACATTTGACAGGTTCTTTTCGGATGCATCGCATCTGATGAAGAAATCAGCAATAAGGGAGATACTTAAGCTTACCCAGCGGCCGGAGATGATCTCCTTTGCGGGAGGTCTCCCCTCTCCTGACTCATTCCCTATAGAGGACATCAAAAGAGTGACCGCCGAGGTACTTGAGCTGGATGGCAAATCAGCCCTGCAATATGGCACCACCGAGGGTGACGCGGGGCTCCGCACACTCCTTGCCGAACGTCACCGGAAAGATGGTCTTGACATTGGTCCTGAAAACATCGTAATCACTACCGGCTCACAGCAGGCACTCGATCTGTGCGGAAAGATCTTCATCAATCGCGGCGATGTTGTATTGTGCGGTCTCCCCTCATACCTGGGCGGTCTGAACGCCTTTGCGAATTACGGGGCCGTTCTGAAGGGAATACCGCTTGATGACCACGGAATGAGACCTGACCTTCTTGAAAAGTCAATAACCGACCTCAGAAAGGAAGGTAAATCAATAAAATTCATTTATATAATTCCCGATTTTCAGAATCCTACCGGCGTCACCCTCCCCAGGGCACGACGTCTCGAGATCATCCGCATTGCCGAAAGGCATGATCTCCTGATTGTTGAAGACAGTCCGTATCGCGATGTCCGTTTCGAAGGAACTCCGGAACCGCTTATGTCTTCTCTTGACACGCAGGGCAGGGTAATGACTCTCAATACCTTTTCGAAGATACTTGCACCTGGCTTCAGGCTGGCCTGGGTTGCGGGTCACAGGGAGATCATTGACAAGATAGTGACTGCAAAACAGTCGGCAGACCTGTGCACTCCTCCATTCGTTCAGAAGATAGCTGCAAAGTACATAGAGCAAGGGCTGCTTGAAGTGAACCTGAAGAAGACAATAGCACTCTATCACAGGAGGCGTGATTTCATGCTGAAATGTTTCCGGGAGCATATGCCGGATGGAGTTAAATGGACCGAACCTGGCGGAGGACTATTCCTCTTCGTAACCCTGCCTCCCGCAATGGATGCAGCACGTCTGCTCGAGAAAGCCATTCGCAGGAACGTGGCTTTCGTCTGCGGATCAGTCTTTTACTGCAACAATGAGGGTCATAATACAATGCGCCTTAATTTTTCCTTCGCCGATGAAACTGATACCCTTGAAGGTATCCGCCGGCTGGCGGAGGTGATCAGGGAGGAAATGACCACCCCCTGACCCCATGGAACTCTCGGCGGTAATTGTCTCTTTCAATGTCTGCAGCCTTCTCCGCACGGCTCTGGATTCACTCATAACTGCCACCCGGGCGACAGAATGTGAAATAATAGTTGTCGACAACAATTCTTCAGACGGTTCTGCCGGAATGATCAGGCAGGAATTCCCTTCTGTAAAACTGATAGTTTCATCCGGCAACGAAGGATTCGCTTCAGCCTGCAACAGGGGAATACTTGAATCTTCGGGAGAATATATCCTTATAATAAATCCTGACACTGTCACCTGGTCGGATGCCATTACAAGGGCCCTGGGTTTCATGAAAGCCCATCCTGATGCCGGTGCGGCCGGCGCACACATGACAGACAGGAGCGGCAGATTTCTGCCTGAATCAAAACGGGGTTTCCCCTCCCCCCTTGCCTCCCTGTTCAGGTTCACAGGCCTGTACCGTATCTTTCCTCATTCAGCCTTCTTCAATGCATACTATCTGGGGAACATGCCTGAGAACGAGACCTGTCGCGCAGACATCCTCACCGGCGCTTTCATGCTTATCCGGAGAAAAGCCCTGGAAAAAACCGGCTTGTTTGATACCTCCTTCTTCATGTACGGTGAGGATATTGACCTCAGCTGGCGCATCAGGCAGGCAGGATTCAATAACTATTACCTTCATGATGTCCGGATAACCCATTTCAAGGGAAGCAGCTCCGGCCAGAACAGGGAAGCCGCAATAAGACACTTCTGGGACGCCATGACTATCTTCGCCGGGAAGCACCTGAGCAAGGGGTGGCACATTCCTGTAAAGACAGCCGTAATCCTTCTCGGGAAACTTTCACTGACCCGCCTGCACGTGGCCAGGCTGATCAAAAAATGATATTCCTCAATAAAAAGGACCTCCTCTCCTATAATCTTATAGCAATATTTGAGTTATATTAGTTACTTAAAGAATATTTATCAACCAGATGAGAAGGGTTAGATACATTATTTGTGTTATCCTTATAGCTCATGCTGTATCCCTCGCCGGTCAGACGAAGAGCAGCCTGCGCGAACTCTTCGTCTCTGCCGAGGGAGACCTCCTCTTTGAGGATTATGCTGAAGCCCTTCCAAAATACATGAGCCTGCTTCAGATTTATCCTGAGAATTATAATCTGTATTTCCGTATAGGCCAGTGTTATCTCAATACTCCCGGTGAAAAGGACAAAGCCATTGCGTGGCTCGAGACTGCTGCAGGGCATATCAACCCGGAGTATCGTGGCGGCAGGCTCCGCGAGACAGGGGCACCTTATGACGCCCTTTACTTCCTGGCAAACGCATACCGCATTGTCAATGACTTTGACAGGGCTCTTGAGACATATGATCTGTTTCTGAAGGATGTGAATACCGAAAAGTACGACACTGCCCTTGTCAGGTTCCAGATGCAGACCTGCCATAACGCCCGCGAGATGATGCGAAAACCTGTCTTCATCACTGACAGTAACCTCGGATCAATTATCAACGACCGTTTCTCGGAATTCAATCCTGTAATGGCGGGCGACGAACAATCACTGCTGTTCACCCGTGAATTGCAGTTCTACGATGCAATATTCTGGTCAAGGAAAATTGACGGTCAATGGACCGAACCCGTAAACCTGACACCACAACTGGGGGTTGACCAGGACTATTACACCTCTTCCCTGTCTGCTGACGGACAAACCCTTCTCATGTACCGCATTGACACATTTGACGGCAATATCTACATGAGCCGGCTGGAGGGGGATGCATGGAGCAGGGTCGAGAAACTCAACGGTAACGTTAATACAAGGTACTGGGAGTCACACGCCACAATGAGCGGCGACGGAAAGAAGCTCTATTTTACAAGCAACCGGAAAGAGAGCATCGGAGGTCTCGACATTTTCGTTTCGGCACGTGACAGTTCGGGCAACTGGGGACCGGCAATGAATCTCGGATCAGGGATAAATACAGTCTATAACGAGGAAACTCCGTTTCTGGCTAATAATGACAGTACACTTTTCTTCAGCTCCCGCGGACATTTCAACATGGGAGGCTATGATATCTTCAGGTCAGAACTCGGGAATGACGGGCAATGGAGCACACCAGTGAACATAGGTTACCCGGTTAACACCTCTGATGATGACCTCTTCTTCAACCCGGTGGGAAATGGCGAAAAGGGATATCATGCAAGATTTGCAGATGACGGCTTTGGAAGGATGGACCTCTTCTCGTGCAGTTTCTACAGGGAGGACCTTCCGGCAGTAACCCCTGAAAAAGTCATCGGGGCTGACATGATCGCTGACACTGCCGCCTTGGAGGCGGTACCCCCGGTACAGGCTGACAAATCAGCTTACCTCAGGCTTCTCTCAGACACACTGGTTACAGTTACATCCGCAGATCCGGTTGGAATTAATCTCATTGCAGAGCCGAACTCAATGCTCGAGACCGAGGTTTCAAACCCTGACTCGCCCGTGATGGCTGAACACCACAGTTTAGCTGACTCTGCATTTACTTTCACATTCACACCCGGAAAAGGCTCCAGCCTCGTTGCACTGAGACTCAGGGACAGCTTCGGGAATGACACTTCAGTTTACGTAAGGGTACTTCGCAATGATGTAAAAGCCCCGGAAGAAAAGCCGCTTTACAACGAGATCAGGAGGAGACCCGGTGAGGCAAAGGCTGATGGCGGCCCCGCTGCCGGTGAGGCTGCTGCCGCAGCCGGGATTGCCGCAGGCGCAACAGCCGGAGAAGCCACGCCCGTGGCAGCAAATGATGCAGGCACAACAGCAGGAGAAGCCGGAGGCCTGGCCATGAATGACTCCGGCACCCCGGATGCTGACTCTGGCATCCCGCAGGCTGCTGACAGCAGAAAAGGCTGCGGCTGGTGGTGGTGGATCATCATACTGGCAGCACTGCTTTTTTTCTTCCTGTTGTGGAGGAGAAAAAGAAAGAAAAATGATGAAAAACAATAATATAATTACAATGAAGAGACTTGCCCTTTTACTGATCATTCTTTCTGCTGGATTTGTTTGCAGATCGCAGGACAATATCAGGCTGCAGGAGGCTTTCTATGATGCTGAGTATTTCCTTATGAGAGGTGATTTCAGGGACGCCCTTCCATATTACCAGGGCATTTATGCCGCCATGCCTGACAATGCAAGCATAGCTTTTCGCATCGGTCTCTGTTACCTGAATATCGAGGGCAGCAAGAACCTTGCAATTGAATATCTCGAGAAAGCTACCCAGAACCTCACCGGAAAATACCGCGAGGGCTCCCTCAGGCAGACCGAAGCACCCTATGAGGCACTCTTCTTTCTGGGTGATGCATACAGGATCAATTATATGTTCGAAAAGGCCAAAAATGCCTATTTACGCTACCGTCAGACACTGCTTCCGACGGATCTTGAAAACCTGATGTACATAGACCAGCAGATATCGGCATGTGACAATGCTCCTTCCATGATGGCCGCACCGGTAAAATTCACGGTAGAGGAAATTGATGACATCCTCAATGACGCCAATGACAACTTTTTCCCGGTCGTATCACCTGACGGGAAGACAATTGCATTCATGAGCTCAATGAAGTTCTATGATGCCATAATGTATTCACGCTTCCTCAGAAACGAATGGACCCCCCCGGTCAATATTACACCTGAACTGCAGTCTGACGGTGACCATTACATCTCCTGCATCTCATCCGGCAACACCCTGATGCTCCTCTCGAGGGATGACAATATCAACAGTGATATCTGGATGAGCAGGTTCGACGGTACACGCTGGGAACCTGCAAGGAAACTTAAAAAGGAGATAAATACCAAATACTGGGAGGCTCACGGATTTATCACTGAAGACGGATCGACACTGATCTTCGCAAGTGACAGACCAGGCGGTTTCGGTGGCCTTGACCTGTATGTTTCAAAACTGGGACCAGACGGAGAATGGGGCGTTCCGGAAAATATGGGTCCTGAAATAAACACGCCGTTCAATGAAGACAGGCCTTTCCTGATTAATGAAGGCAAGCGACTCTTCTTCGCCTCACAGGGTCATCGAAATATGGGAGGATATGATATCTTCCGCAGTGACATCCAGTATAACGGATTATGGGGCACTCCTGAAAACATCGGGTATCCGTTGAACAACCCTGATGATAACATTTTCTTCTGCCCTGCTGAAAACGGGAAGGCGGGATATGTTTCTTTTGCAGGTCGCGATGACAGTTCAGGAGGAGCTGACATCTACCGCATCAGGTTTAAATAATGCAGCCTGAAAGGGTGAGTATACTGCAAAAGATTTAATTTTACAGTCAAACAGAGTCATGGGAATAAGGGGAATTGCGTTTCTGACATTACTGCTCTTGCTGTTGCCGCTCAACGGGCAAAAAAAGAGTGAGATAAAGGAGATCTGGACCGAGGCCGAATCTCACTACCTTTACGGTGAGTATGAGCTGGCCAACCCCCTCTATCTCATGCTTAATGAACTCAAACCGGGTAATTACAATATCAAATACAAGATCGGCAACTGTTACCTCAATATCTTTGATGAAAAGCCAAAAGCCATTCCATTCCTTGAGGAAGCGGTACGAAGCACGAGCTATGACTCCAAAACCGGCAAACTCAGGGAGATGCGTGCACCTCTTGACGCCTACTTCTCACTGGCAAACGCATACCGGATCACAAACAGGCTTGACAGCGCACTGAACACTTACAATTTCTTCCGTCAGCTGATTACAGAAGCATCATCAATGCAGAACGAGGAGTTCGTCAATCAGCAGATGCAGGCCTGCAAGGTTGCCTCCGAACAGATGAAAAAACCGGTCAGGGTACTCATCCAGCCACTGAAAGAATACATCAACCAGGGTTCTGTGAATGACCGGCCGGTGATCAGTTTTGACGGCAAAACAATGGCATATACTGAGCGTAGAGGACTTGAAAGCGTGGTTTATGTCACCCGAAGGGAGGGGACCTCATGGGGTACCCCGGTTGACATAACCCTGGAGGCATCGATGGGAACAGACTGCCATACAACCTCACTGAACAATGACGGCACGGAACTCTACCTGTTCAAGAATGACAACTATGACGGCAATATTTATGTGACCAGGTATTCCGGTGGCAGATGGTCTCCTGTTGAAAAACTGAACAGGAATATTAATACAAGGTTCTACGAATCACACGCGGCTGTCTCATCAGACGGGAATAAACTCTACTTCACGTCAAACCGTGAGGGCGGACTCGGGGAACTGGACCTGTGGGTGGCTGAAAAGGATGCCACGGGAGACTGGGGAATACCCTCCAACCTGGGAAATGTTGTTAACACTCCCTACAATGAAGAGACACCCTTCATCTCAGGTGATGGGAATACGCTGACATTCAGCTCTGAAGGTCACGGATCGATGGGCGGGTTTGACATTTTCATATCAAAGTTCTCGGATAGTAAGTGGACCACACCCGTCAACATAGGATACCCGGTCAGCACAACCGATGACAACCTGGCCTTTCAGCCGTTCGATGACGGCAGGATGGGCTTCTACTCCGTAATGACCGGGTACAAGAAGAAGGAGATTTCACTTGTTGACTTCAACGTGCCAGATGAGGTTAAAAGAGATACTGTTACAATCAGCTTTAATCCCGCTGATCTGCCATACCTTTCGGTTGTTGACTCATCAATGCTCATCACTGACCTGGTTGTCAGGGATGTAAAGGATACCGACTCGGAGATTGACCCCGAAGTGCTATATTACACTGTACAGGTGATGGCGCTTTACAACCCCGTTGACCCTGCCTATTTCGAATATGCAGAAATATCTGTGTTCTACAACAGGGAAGACCGTTTTTACCGGTATACTACTGGCAGGTTTAATACAAAGGCAAGCGCCTACGAGGAAAAGGACCGGCTGCTCCGGCTCGGATACCCGGATGACATCTTTGTGAAGAAAGTTTACAGAAATGATGTTGGAAAATGACGGTATCAGGCTTCGTGCAGTTGAGCCCGAAGACCTGGAACTGTTCTACAACTGGGAAAATGACGAAGCCAACTGGAAACAGGGGAACACTCTTGTACCCTACTCCAGGTACATCCTGAAAAAGTATATTGCCGGATCAGGAAAAAGTATTTTTGAGACCGGCCAGCTCAGGCTGATGATAGACGTTCTGCCTGATGAACGGACCATAGGAACCCTTGACCTGTACGACTTTGACCAGTATCACAATCGCGCCGGTGTTGGCATTCTTGTTGCCGATGCGTCTGACAGGAAGAAAGGTTACGCTTCGGCTGCTCTGGCATGCCTGATTAAGTATGCATTTGAAACTATAGGTCTGCACCAGCTCTGGTGTAACATCCTTGAGAGCAATACAGCCAGCCTGAACCTCTTTTCCCATCATGGCTTCAAAATCTGCGGAAGCAGAAAAGAGTGGGTTAAGGTGAGCAGCGGTTACGAAACAGAACATATTCTCCAGCTAATCAATTCTCAAAAATAAATACTGCCCAGGGGGATGGGCAGTATTATTATCTCTTCCGGCAAAAGGAAGTACCATTGTCAGCCGGAGAGAGGAAACGGGGAATCTAAAAAACACTAATCCTTAAACTCCTCTGTAATTCCGCTTGCGAAGCAAAACTAGCCAGATCATTTTTTTCGGGCAATACCCATTTTTGGGTATTTTTAAATGATGCCATTTGTCGCCGCATACAACAGCATGTCAACCAGGTTCCTCGTACAGGTCTTCCTGAAGATGTTCTTACGGTGGGTACTGACCGTGTACTCGCTGATATTCAGTTCGTTGGCTATTTTCTTACTCGAATAACCCTTTGAAATGTAATAGATGATTTCCTGTTCTCTCCTGGTGATGGTGTTTCCACCATCGGGAACAATCGCCGGCAGTTCCCCAATGGGCTTTCCTCCAAGCAGTGCAAAAGTGACCCTTGTTCCGCACCTAACATGTGAAATGTCACGGATCACTCCCATGTCATATACTCCTCCCTCATGATCGAGGTGCCGAGAGATTGTCAGTGAGATTCTGCTATACCTGCCGCTTTTCCTTGCAGCCCTGTATGATAAGTAAAGAACCACATGCCTGTCTGTGTTGCCCGAAATATAGTTCATCTCCCTGTTAAGTACAATCTTCGCTACCTCGAACACAGGCTTGCGGTCGTCAGGGTGAATCATCTCGAACACTGTCCTGAAATCAAATTCATCCGGCTGATAACCGAGCACGTGAATAATATTAGGACTGACATACAGCATATTAAGACTTGAATAATCTGACAGGTAAAAGAACTGGTTGGCATTGTCAAAAAGTTCGAGAACCTGGTCACAAACCCTGATTGTTCCACTGAAGGGTTTGCGTGACGACCTGCCCAGGGTTTCCATGAATAATTTCTCCCACGATTCCGCTCCCGGCGTTTTCGCTTCATTATCTGATGGTTCCATTACAGTTGATTTTGCCTGTTATTTCCTGAAATGATTCAACAAACTTATTCGGTCTGCCCGCGTGAATCGCGGTAGTCACCTTTGAAATAGTTGATTTTCATCAGGTCATACCGTTCCTTCTGTATCTCAAGCCTTGAAAGAAATTCCTCAAAGTCCTTCTTCAGCGCGGGAGTCCATCCCGTTTCTGCTACTGCAAATGCCCTGGGGAAGGCCATATATTCAAGGTGTGAAAGAGTCGATATATACTCTGTCCATACATTTCCCTGCATACCCATAATATGTTTCTGTTCATCGGGTGTCAGTTCAGGGGGCTGCGGTTCGAATGAATACACCTTTTCGAGTGGCACATAGCCCCCTATCGCCAGAGGTTCCCCCGCAGGCTCGCCCTGGTAGTAATCGAGGTAGGCATAGCCTGTTGGTGTCATTATGGCGTCATGGCCCATCCTGGCAGCTTCAATTCCTCCATTGACACCCCGCCATGACATAACAGTGGCACCCGGCGCAAGTCCCCCTTCCAGGATCTCATCCCATCCGATAATCTGTCTTCCGTGAGCATTGAGGTACTTCTCCATGCGCGTAATAAACCAGCTCTGCAGCTCCTGTTCATTACGCAGACCCTCCTGCTTAATCCTCAGCTGGCAGGATGGGCAGGTTTCCCATCTCACCTTCGGGCACTCATCGCCGCCGATATGGATATACTCTGATGGAAATATCTCAATCACCTCGTCCATGACATCCTCAAGGAAGGCAAAGACCGTGTCTTTACCGGCACAGAACACATCGTCAAAGACGCCCCACCTTGTCTGTACATCCAGCTTGTTTCCCGTGCATGACAACCATGGATATGAAGCAATTGCAGCCACTGCGTGTCCGGGCATCTCAATCTCCGGGATCACAGTTATGAACCTTGCGGCAGCATATTGTACAATCTCCTTCGCCTGCTCCTGTGTGTAGTAACCACCGTGCGGTATCCCGTCAAATGCAAATGGCGGCCTGCCTCCGTGACCTACAAGAGTCTCCTTCCTCTGAGAACCGATAGCCGTCAGTTCGGGGTATTTCCTGATCTCGATCCTCCATCCCTGGTCATCGGTCAGATGCCAGTGAAACACATTGAACTTGTGCAGAGCCATTATGTCAAGGTACCTCTTTATCTCCTCGACAGTGAAAAAGTGGCGGCAGACATCGAGGTGCAAACCGCGGTAGCTGAATCGCGGCGCATCGGTTATATAACATGCCGGGACTGCCGCAGAGTTTTCTTCGGCCAGACCGTTTTCAACCTCAACCCGGGGCGGCAGCAATTGTCTTATCGTCTGAACACCCCTGTAGAGGCCTGCCGCTGAGGGTGATTTCAGGGTTATGTTTTTACCTGTCACTGAAAGGATATAACCTTCGGAACTGGCCGAAACAGCAGTGTCGATAAGCATTACGATGCTGTTTCCGGATTCCCTTGATCCCTCAGAAACCGGCAGCGGAACCGAAACACTTTTTCTTATCATCCCGGCAAAAAATCCGGCAACGGATTGTGTTTCGTCATTCAGCGGACTGACTTTCAGTTCAGTCTCAGGGCCGATGATGAAGCTTCCCCTGGCCATAATCAATTCAGCCGGTTTCGGGATAACCGAATATCTCTCAGGCATGTTTTCCTCCTTGTTGCTGCATCCGGCAACTGTCAGGATAAGTGCCAGTGCTGTCATTGGTACTTGTTTCATATAGTTTGATCTGATCATTTAACCACACCCTTCTCCGTGCACCTGCTCTTTGCAGCAAGCATTCCGCATGCCGCTGAAATGTCGGCTCCCCTTGACTTCCGTATTGAAGCACCGATTCCTGATGTAACCAGTTCATGTTTGAAGTGCATCATGACAGACATGTCAGAGCTCCGCACATCATTTTCATCCACAGGATGATAAGGAAGGAGATTGACCCTTATGCCGGTGCCGGCCAGGAGCCTGCTCAGCTCCTCCAGGTGGCTCCGGGAATCATTTCTTCCCTCAATCATCACATAGGCTACAGTAAAGCGCCTTTTCCTTCTGTTGTCATAATCCTTCAGCAGCTCCATCGTCGCTGTGAACGGCCACCGTGCTTCGGCGGGAATTACAATTCGCCTTTCTTCGGGAAAGGGTGAATGCAGGCTCAGAGTTATATTGCATTCAGTTTCATCAAGGAGCCTCCTGACGGAAGGGGTCAATCCCACGGTTGAGACCGTCACCCGGCTTCTCCCTGCAGCCAGACCCCACTCGGCTGTAAGTATGCGGTATGCACGTATCACCTCATCAATGTTGTCACCAGGTTCACCCATTCCCATCATAACTATATGGGTTATCTCATGTGGGATGCTGATTACCTGGTTGACTATTTCACCCGCAGTCAGGTTTCCTTTCCAGCCGATCATTCCGGTGGCACAGAAACGACACCCCATCCGGCAGCCCGACTGCACCGAAACGCATACAGTCCGGCGCCTGCCGTCAGGCAGAAATACAGCCTCGTGAATCAGGCCGCTGTGGCTGGTGAAAAGATATTTGACGGAACCGTCGGAAGAAGCTTCGGAAGCTATCGGAGAACTCAGACCGGTGATTGCATTATCAGACAAAAGACGAAGGATTTTCACCGGAATGTCATTGATCTCATCAAACGACATTATGCCCCGCCTGTAAATCCAATAAAGCAGCCTGCGGGAATGGCGCACGTCAATCCCGAGCCTGCCTAGGAACTCCTCAATCTCCTTCTGATCTGATCCTGCAACCGCTACCTGGTTCATATAGGCTCCTGCACAGATATAAAGATATTAAATTACTGTTTTCAGCCTTTTTTTTACATCTTTATAATTCAGAAAAGCAGCTATGAAATAATTTCAGACCTGCCATGATGGAACCAACTTCAACAAACCGCAAATTTGGAACGGCCCCGGTCTATTTTACGGCCATTTCAACGATCCTCGGAGCCATCCTGTTCCTGCGCTTCGGATTTGCAGTGGGGACACTCGGATTCTGGGGAACACTCCTTCTGATAATAATGGGTCACGCCGTAACAATTCCCACAGCCCTGGCGATATCAGAACTGGCCACCAATAAGAGGGTAGAAGGAGGAGGAGAATACTTCATTATTTCCAGGTCATTCGGACTGAACATCGGTGCCACAATAGGCATTGCACTTTACCTCTCTCAGGCAATAAGCGTGGCCTTTTACATTATAGCCTTTACCGAGTCATTTGAATTCCTGTTCAATTTCGTGGCAGAGCGATTCTCGTTTGTTTTGCCGAGGCAGGTGGTGAGCCTGCCGGTAACAGTGGTTCTCGGGATGATGATATTGAGGAAGGGATCCAACACCGGCGTTAAGATGCTCTATGCTGTGATTGCCATCCTCTTCGTCAGTCTCCTGCTCTTCTTTCTCGGCAAGCCTGCAGAAGGGAGCCTGGCAACCGGGCAACTGCCGGCAAGAGATATTCGTAATATGAGTGATTTCTTTATTGTCTTTGCCATCTGCTTCCCTGCATTTACCGGAATGACAGCCGGAGTGGGACTGTCAGGCGATCTGAAAAATCCGGCCAGGGCCATCCCTCTCGGTACCATTCTGGCAACAGTTACCGGCATGGTGGTTTATATACTTGTGATCCGGAAACTGGCCATTTCGGCATCGCCGGAAGAAATGCTTGAAAACCAGCTGATTATGGGCAAGATAGCCATCGGAGGAGCTGTCATTATTCCCTTAGGACTTGCGGCATCAACCCTCTCTTCAGCCCTGGGTTCGGTTCTGGTTGCACCCAGAACCCTGCAGGCGCTGGCAAATGACGCCTCGTTTTCCTCAATGAAACTCAACAGGTGGCTCGCTGCATCAAGAAACAAGGACGGGGAACCGGTGAATGCAACTCTTGTGACACTTCTGATAGCATCTGTATTTGTGGCGCTCGGAAACGTAAACGCAGTGGCTGAAATAATATCGATGTTCTTCCTGGTAACATACGGTTCACTTTGTCTTATTTCATTCCTTAACCACTTCGGCTCATCACCTTCATACAGGCCATCGTTCAGGTCGAGATGGTATCTGTCGCTTACAGGTTTTGTGGTTGCAGTAATTGTAATGTTCAGGATTAATACCCTGTATGCCCTTACAGCCTCCGTTCTCATTGTGATAATATATTCATATATAAACCATTACCATAAAAACCGGACGGGTCTCGAATCGCTTTTTGCCAATACGCTCTTTCAGATCAGCCGGAACCTGCAGGTGTACCTGCAGAAGAGCGAAAGCAGGCGCAAGGAGAAAGAATGGAGGCCAGGAGTGATATGCATCTCGAAGGACTCCTTCAGGCGGGAAAGAGCTTTCAGGCTCCTGAACTGGCTCTCTTACAGTTATGGTTTCGGTACATACCTGCACCGGATTGACGGATACTATTCCCGTGCAACGAGTCAGCAGGCATCGGAGGAACTGACTAAACTGATAGAATTATATGAGACTTCACATAACCATGTCTATGTTGACACAATAATATCTCCCTCCTACACCTCGGCAATAGTTCAGGCCATACAGGTGCCGGGCATATCCGGCATGGAAAACAATATGGTTGTCTTTGAATATGACAAGGAGAATCCTGAGAACCTGCCCGAAATCATTGACAATATGCGTCTCATCAAGGCAGGAAACTTCGACATATGCCTGCTTGCCTCAGCATCCAAGGAGATGAGTTATAACAAGGGCATTCATGTATGGATAGATTTCAACGAGCCAGAAAATGCAAGCCTGCTGATATTGCTGAGCTTTATAATTTCAGGACATCCTGACTGGAAGAATACATTCATCAAGGTATTCAGCACATGTAAGCCGGGTCAGTCTGAGGAGACCCGGCGGGAAATGGCGGGACTGATCACATCGGGGCGTCTCCCAATCACGGAAAAGAATGTGGAGATCATCGAGGTTACACATGGCGGTTCAGTCAAAAGCCTCATCAATGAGAAGTCTGCCGCGGCTGCGCTTGTTATGACAGGGTTCAGGCCGGAGATGCTCAGGCAGAACGGTGAGACAATCCTGGGCGGGTATGAGGAAGCGGGGACAATCCTGTTTGTCAACTCGCAATACCAGAAGGAGATAGTATAAGCAATTGAGGCTGCCTCCTGTCGGATGGCAGCCTCTTCATTTTCACGCTGAAAGCGGTTTGTCAGTTCAGTCCCCTGTTCCTGAGAAGCGGCTCAATTTCCGGATTGCGTCCGCGGAAGTTGAGGTACATCTGCTCCGCATCCATGGTGCCCATCTTCTCCAGCACGTTCTTCCTGAATGAAGTGGCTGTTGCCTGGTCAAAGATGCCTTTCTCGCTGAATGCCTCGAAAGCATCATTGTCAAGCACTGCTGCCCATGTGTATACATAGTAGCCGGCATCATAGCCGTCAACCATATGGAGGAAATATGTTGAGCGGTACCTGGGCTCTATCTCCGGGATCAGGCCTATCTTGTCCATCGTCTCCTTCTCGAACTGCTGTGTTTCTATCTGTACAGGCGCCTCGAGTGAATAATAGGCCATGTCAAGAAGGGAGGCAGCCATTACTTCGACATTGTCAAAACCTGTGTTGAAATAGCTGCTGTTTTTGATCTTTTCAACAAGTGTCTGCGGGATAACCTCGCCTGTCTCATAGTGTTTCGCGTACATCGCAAGCACCTCGGGCTGGGTAGCCCAGTGCTCCATTATCTGAGAAGGCAGTTCAACGATGTCCCATGCAACTGTGGTTGATGAATATATATTCTCCGAGAAGAGTCCCTGGAGACCATGCCCGAACTCATGGAAGAGTGTCAGCACGTCATCCATACTCAGCAGTGCGGGCTTGTCGCCTGCCGGCGGGGTGAAGTTGCCCACGATTGTTACAACCGGGGTGATCTCTTTTCCGTCAACAACCTGGTGATCACGGTAGCCTCCGCACCATGCACCCTGACGCTTGCTCTCACGCGGGTAAAAGTCCATATAAAGAACACCCACATGGCTGCCGTCAGCCTCTTTCACCTCGAAAGCCTGTGCCTCCGGATGGGGAAGGGGAACATCATTCATACGCGTAAAGGTGATGCCATAAAGCTTTGTGGCAACGGCAAACGCACCGTCCCGGGCATTGTCAAGACTGAAATATGGCCTCAGCTCATTTTCGTCAAGATCATACTTTTCCTTGCGGAGCTTCTCTGAATAATACCACCAGTCCTGCGGTTCAATTTTGAAACTGCCACCTTCGGCGTCAGCTATCTTCTGCATCTCATCGCGCTCGCGCTTTGCAACTACAAGCGATCTTTCAAGCAGGTCATTCAGCAGGTTGAGGACATTACCCGGCGTCTTGGCCATGCGGGTTTCAAGGACGATATCGGCATGTGTCCTGTAACCAAGAAGTTTAGCCCTGTCTGCCCTGAGTCTTACTATGTCGGCCAGCACTTTATTGTTGTCATACTGATCTCCGTGGTTGCCCCGGTTCAGGTATGCGTCATACAGCTTCTTGCGCAGATCACGGTTGTCAGCATACTGCAGGAATGGAATCATGCTGGGTTTCTGGGTGGTGAAGACCCATTTGCCTTCCATACCCTCGTCCTTTGCAGACTCAGCAGCTGTTGTGATGACGCTCTCCGGCAGGCCTTTCAGGTCAGCCTCATTGTCTATCACGAGCCTGAAGTTGTTGGTTTCTGCAAGAACATTCTGGCTGAATTTGACCGTAAGAACAGAAAGCTCCTGGTTCAGCTTCTTCAGCTTCTCCTGGTCTTCCGGGCCGAGCAGGGCGCCATTGCGGACAAAGCTCTTGTAAAGGTTGTCGAGCAGGAAAAGCTCTTCAGCATTCAGGGCTGATGAGTCCCTGGTTTCCCAGACTGACTTTATCCGGCCGAACAGTTCTGCGTTGAGCAACACCTCGTCACTGAAGGCTGACACTTTAGGAGCTATCTCCATCTGAAGAGCTTCAAGGGTGTCATTTGTGCTTGCGCTGGTCTGCGAGTAGAAGACAGCGGCCACTCTTGAAAGAAGCTCGTCTGCCCTGTCGTATTTTGCTACTGTATTGGCAAAGGTGGGAGCCTCTTCATTGCCGGTGATTTCGGCAATCTGCAGCCTGGCAAGGGCGATGCCCGAGTCAATGGCAGGCAGGTAGTGCTCGTTCCTGATCTGGTCAAAGGGCGGAACACCGAAGGGGGTTTTCCAATCGGCAAAGAAGGGATTGCCCTGTTCCTTCTTCTGAGTGTTGCATGATACAGCTGCAAGGGCAACTGCCATCATGACTATAAATGCTCTTTTCACGATAGATTTTGTTTGTGGTTTGAAATTCAGGCCCCAAAGGTAATTTTTTTAAGCAAATTCATGTATGACTTTTCACCTTTCCAGCCAGTCACTCACTGCCGTGGCCCGGGTCAACGTAAATCATACAAAAAAATTTTGTTGATAACTTGTTATAGTTTGAAACATTTATGCCGGATGCAGAGTATAAAGTGCAGTTGCATCAGTTAAATTTGATGCGATGATGACTAACCTCGCAAAAGTATTGACAATTCGCCTATGAAAAGACATTTACCCGGAATTATCTTGTCATCAATCACTTGCTGCCTGCTCATCCTCTCCCTCAGGACAGCATCCGGACAAACAGGTGACAGTCAGCCGGCCCAGGGCAGGTCAGCCGTCGCCGATTCTGTAGCTCACAATCTTGCTGAAAGAATAAAGATTTACCCCAATCCGGTAAAAAGTGAACTGATTGCTGACCATATTGAAGGCATCACGATGATTGAGATATTTGATGTAACCGGCAATAAATGCCTGAACGAGGTTTGTGACAATCACAACCAGCTTATCATTGAGGTTTCACTGCTCAAAAAAGGGATCTATTTCATCAGGTTCATCTCCCCCCGTGCAACCATAATGAAAAGATTTATAAAGGAATAACCGGCACGTTCTTTTTTTATACACTAACCGCCCTGGATCTTCCGGGCGGTTTTTTTGTGCTAACAGGTTTCGTGACAGATCCTCCGGACGGTGTTTTAGCGGTAACCGGTTTACTGACAGATTCTCCGGAATTTTTTTTCACCTGTATCTGACAGTCTCCCTGTTATCAGGTGCGTAAATCACTTTCCCGAGGTCTCAAGAACCATCTTCACAACTTCAGAGCCCACTGCCTCAAACATTATTTCTATGTTCTTCGTGTAATCTGAATTGTGGCTCATGATAGCATCCTTGACAAGGAATGCCCTGTAATCATGATTATTTGCCCCGACATAAGTGGCAAGGACGCAACCCACGGCACTGAGCCCTGTAAGGAACAGCGTATTGCAGCCACGCTCCCTAAGCACCTTATCAAGGTCTGTCTTGTTGAATCCGTCACCGTAGGTCTTGATTACCTTTGGATCTTCAGGTTTTATGGGTACTGTTTCGGGAAATTCAAAGATTTCAGTTCCCGGCTTCACCCCGTATTCCTCCCCGTGATGATAGACGAGGATAACCGGGTAACCGTGCTGCCTGAACAGGGAGATATAATAGCCGATATTGGCCATTGCCTTCTCCCTGTCAGCCTCAGGGATCATGGGAAGGAATGCGTTCTGAATGTCAATCACAAGCAGGGCCGGTTTGACGGGTGCAGCAGGTGTCTGACCTTCAGATGTCAGGGTCAGGCTTCCCAGAAGCATAATCACCAGGAAAAGCAGAATTCTTGTTTTCATTTGCGTTATGGATTAGTGTCAGTTTTAATGCACAATATTCTATCCTAGTTATCAATTAGATGTGACATGCACGGATACAAAACGATGTTAAATCATCCTGATGAATTCATTCAGCGCTTTTGCTATCTCAACCAGTTTGTGGCAGTCGGTTATCTCCGGCCTGTCCTTCGGGGTGTGCGTCACATCCTGGTGTTCCATATTTTCAATGAACCAGCCTGAGGTCACTGCAACGGCAGGCACCCCGAACTGGACGAAGATGCTATGGTCACCCTGCGGCCACTGCGGGCCGGTTGTTATTCCCGGGAAACTGTCAATGGTTCGTTTCAGCTTCGCAGACAACTCCTCCGGAAGGTTGAATTCCGAGAATGCTGACGGTCCCTCATGATAGCCGGCACCGTCTATGTTGATATCAAGGATCATATTGCCAAATTTCTCCTGGTTTGACGCGATGAAATTCATCTGTCCCGGAACGGCATAGTAATCCTCACCATTGAATGCAACCAGCTCAATCCGATGAATTCCGTCATAATCCCTGAGCAGGTCTGCAAGCAGCAGCAGGGTTATGACTCCGGTGGCATTGTCGATGGCCCCGGGTGTACCCTTCTTGGCATCGATATGAGCCGAGACAATAATTCTGCCAGCATTTTCGCGTCCCTTAGCCGCAATTATATTATAACCCTTACCGGGAATCCGCTCTGACTCTGATGAGAGGATGATCTTACGGCCGGTGTAAGGGAGCAGCCTTCTCCCCTCCTCTTCCGTCATGTAGACCGATGGTATGTCAAAGTCGCCGTCTTCAATGAGAGGGAACGGATAAACACCTCCCGCGAGGGCTGAGTTCCTTCCGGTTGCACCGATGACAGCTGCCGGTCTGCCCTTCTCAAGCAGGGCGATTATCTTCTGGTGTTCTTCAGGATTATAGAAAACAAAGTGTTTGGGCATCAGCTGTTCCCTGGCTATCTCACCATGAAGCAGTACGACCTTTCCTTTCATCTCTGCGTGCTCCAGCTCATCAATGGTTGATGCTGCCATCATGGTGGCGCTACCTTTGAATGGGAGGGAATAGGGACCGGTGTGAACTTCAAAGCTGCTGCCGTCACACTCAAGCCGTGCCCCTCCATCCTTCCAGTCTATAGCATCAAACTCAGCTGCCGACGTTTGCCAGCCTGCCGCTGACAGCTCCTTCTCAAGGAAGCGTGTTGCCTCCCTGTTTCCTTCGCTGCCCACACACCTCTCCCCGATCCTGTTGCACAGGATATCAAGATAATTCAGACTCCGTTTATACAATTCCCCGCTCATGCCTGTATCGATGATTTAATCAAAACTCAAAAATCCCAACTCCCAAATCGCAAATCCCAATTCCTCTCATTCTTCCTGGTTCTTCTTTTGAATCCTGTGATAATCCTTAAGGATCTTACCGAAGTTTTTCTCCTTCCTTCTCTTCTCTGCCACTGTGGTTGTAAACCTTTCCTGCTCCTTCAGCATCTTCAGGTAATTTTCATATGAATCCCTGTCGATGTCACCCTTTTCAACCGCTTCCATTACCGCACAACCCGCTTCATTGACATGCCTGCAGTCGGGGTACCTGCACTCCGCTGCCACATCTGCTATTTCACGGAAAGTGACACTCAGCCCTGTTGAATCATCGGTCAGGCCAAGCTCCTTCATTCCCGGTGTATCAATTATGATGCTGCCGTTTTCAAGCACAAACAGTTCCCGGTGCTCCGTCACATGGCGCCCTTTGTTGGTACTGCTGCTTATTGCCCCTGTCCTCAGAGCCTCCCTCTGTAGGAGCGTGTTGATCAGGGTTGACTTCCCGACTCCCGATGACCCTATTACGCAGTATGATCTGCCCTTCTCCATCATGCTGATCACCCTGTCAACACCCTCCCTGGTTACGTTGCTGAGCAGGATATGCCTTACCTGGCTGTCTCGTTTTGCGAGGATTCTGACAGCTTCTTCCGTCTCTTCCGGACTTACGAGGTCAATCTTGCTAAGTACAAGGATAGGTTCAATTCCCGCTGAATGGCATATTGTAAGGTATCGCTCGAGTCTGTTTATATTGAAGTTGTTGCTGATAGCCTGAACAATAAAGGCATAATCAATATTCGTGGAAATGATCTGTATCTCACCTGGTTTCCCTACTGCCTGTCGGGCAAGCACTGATTTCCTTGGCAGGATCATGTTTATGATTGCCTGGTCAGGACCGTAAGGAGTGATTGTCACCCAGTCGCCCACCGCGGGGAAGTCTTTGCGGGAGCCGGCCGAGTATCTCATGTTGCCGGTAATTTCGGCGTCATACTCGTTTTCACCGTCAGTAACGGCATACCGCTCGCGGTGCTCGCGTATCACCCTGGCGATATGCGTGTCTTCCGGCAGATTATCACTGATGTGGCTCCTTAACTCCGGTGTAAGTCCAATCGCCACCAGACTGTTTTTCAAAGGTTCCTTTTCCCCCTGTGACATTTTCTGATCTTATTAATTAATGGCCATTGAATGTGTGTGCGTCAGAAGCTCAGGGCCACCGTATCCACCGTGTCCCGGAATAACTGTCTTTGCATCGGGAAACTTCCTGATAATCCATTCCACTGTTTTGGGGTAAGCCGCCAAGTCTCCGTCGGCTGTGTTTCCCAGGTTTCGCGCATCAGCGCTCTTGCATATGCAACCCGGGAAAAGGATTTTTTCGGACTGTATCCATACTACTATATTATCTGTTGAGTGTGCGGCGCCGGGGAAGTAACATCGAACCTCCTTCCTGCCCAGCCTGAGGACAAGCGAATCGCTGAATCCGTGATCCGGAACCGGCAGCCCCTTCTCCCGCGCTATCTGCTGTGTCAGGCTGTTGGCGTATGAAATTATCTTCCGGCTCTTCAGGTATCCGAGTCCCCCCATGCAGTCATTGTGCCAGTGGTTCGGGACGAAGCCCTTCATCTTCAGGCCCATCTCCTCTTCCAGGTACGTAATCAGTACTTCAGTCTGTGTATCATTCCAAGGCGAATCAAACAGAATCGCCTTATGCCCTTCAATGAATATCAGTCCGTTTGCTGCCACCCTGCCGTAACCGGGCACCTCGCCGTATGACACATGCATGAAGGCATTATTAGAGATTCTCACCAGCTCAAGATCGGCGGAAATCTTTATAATATCCTGTGATTGCAGCTGATTCAGCGTCATGATCACGATGATGAACAGTACTGTCTTTCTCATGGCCGTATTTGTTGACTATGGTACTTTGCATTACAGATCCCGAATTTAAGAAAAAAGCCGCTGATGAAGCGGCTTTTTAGTGTTTACCTGAAACCAACCAAGGAGACTTTAACATCTCTTTTATATAAAGACGGCTAAAGTCGGGGAAAGTTTACATTTCGCCGTAAAAAATTTTCAGATAGTCTGCAAGATCTGTATATATTGCTGTATTACAGCGTGAAACCTTATCACGGTTGTCGTTTCTGAATCTTCCCATGGATCTCATTCAGCATTGAGACAGCTGCCGAGCCGTACCATTGGTATAATTCGGTCATAAAGATTCCGCTGGTTACAGTAGGGTCACCCTTCACCAGTTCATTTGCTTCTTCAATGGTTCTGACATCAAACAGAAACAGTCCGCGGTACTGGCTTTCGTTGTCGTAGAATGGTCCTGCAGCCACCAGTTTTCCCTCTTCAGCCAGTTTATCCATGTTTGAGAAGTGACCGGTAAAAAGACTGTCTCTCAACTCCTTGTCCTCTATCTTTGCCGGTCCCGTCTTCAGGATTACGAGTATATATGATTTCATTCCCCGCTCATCTGCACCCAGTTTCCTGGCCAGGGTTGAGTCATACTCCGGTGTATTCTCCTGTGCTGCAGCGAGGAGTGATGCTGATATCAGCAGTGCGGTAATCAGTATTCTTTTCATTGTCTCATTGTAGATTGACAAAGAAAGTAACAAACAGAATTATTTTAAGTTTTCTGTGATCAAAAATGAGTCTTAAGAATTTGAGTTATATTTGCAGCCGCCATGGCCGGCAGGCATGGCAAGTCCGGAGAGATGCCAGAGTGGTCGATTGGGGCGGTCTCGAAAACCGTTGTCCGGGCAACTGGACCGAGGGTTCGAATCCCTCTCTCTCCGCAAAGCACAGGAAAGCCAGGCCGTCAGTGAAGGCCTGGTTTTTGTTTTCCTTTCTGTGAACCTTATCATTTTCATATCTTCGCAGTTTAATGGGGTAATCACAAACAATACACTAATGCCATGAATGAACAAGCACAGAACCAGGAATGTTGCCCTGAATTCCAACCGGAAAAATGGGACAAAAAGACATTCGTCTGGGACAACAAGAAATTCGTCATTGATTCCATGCCAGCCCTCTTCCACATGCCTTTTCCGCCACTGATCGGAAAAAAGATCACAAGAATGTGGAAGTCAATTGAATCATCCGGATCAGCAGAACCGGAAAAAACAGACACTCTTGTGTTGTTTCATGATCCGTCAGCCTTCAGGTCTGATATCCTTATTTCAGTGGAGAAAAATGTTCCGGGTGAAAAGAATGCCACACTCTCCGGCACCTTCGTAAGCAGGACGTTCGATGGCGGCTATAACGCCGTTCCGAAGTTCATCAGGGAAATGGATCAGTACCTTTCAGAAACCGGGAAGAAGGCAAAGGACTATTATGTGCACTATGCCTACTGCCCAAACTGTGCAAAAAAATTCGGGCACAACTACATGATCCTTTTCGCCGAGGTTCAGAATAATTAGTTTCCTGATCCGGTCTTCACCCCTGCCCTGCCCCTCTGATTATTACCTTCAGATGAAGGCCGTAGTTCAACTTTATCGACGGCGCATTGTTTTAGTCTTGCACATAATTAAGTGATGACCGAAAAATCATTTGCCATAGAAGGGATGAACTGCGCATCCTGCGCAGCACACGTAGAGAAAGCCGCGGCAAAGGTTGAGGGCATAACATTTGCCAGCGTCAACCTGGCAACGGAACGGCTGACAATTTCCTACGATGAGCGAAAGGCAACGCTGAGCCAGGTGGTTGACGCTGTAAGCAAGGCCGGCTATAAGGCCATCGATGACGAAAAGGAACGAAGGGCATCACGCTCCGAGGCTGAAAGGCTCAGGAAAAGACTGATCTGGTCTCTCGTCTTTACAATTCCTCTCCTCATTGTAACAATGTCGGCAATGGCCGGGGTCAGGCTGCCGGGCTTTATCTCACCAGGAACCAGTCCCCTCAGCTTTGCACTGTTGCAGTTACTGCTTACTGTACCCGTGGTGATCACCGGGCGAAGCTTTTACATCGCCGGAACAAAAACACTCATCAGGGGAAATCCCGGAATGGACACCCTGGTGGCAATGGGTACAGCTGCCGCATTTCTCTATGGAATATATGCTACAATACGTATTGCAGGAGGAGATGCTCATTATGCACACAGCCTCTATTTCGAGTCGGCTGCAACAATAATCACACTAATAACCATGGGTCGTTACCTCGAGGCAAGGTCGAAGGCGAAAGCCGGCTCTGCGATACGGGCACTACTGACACTTGCTCCGCCCCTGGCGACAGTGATACGCGACGGCAAGGAAAAGACAGTTCCGGCCTCTAAGGTGAAAACGGAAGAACTTGTTGTAGTAAGGCCCGGAGAAAGGTTCCCCACTGACGGCATTGTGACAAGCGGAGCGTCCTCAGCCGATGAATCGATGCTGACCGGAGAGAGCATCCCGGTGGAAAAAACCGAAGGATCTGAGGTCACCGGCGGCAGCATCAACCTAAACGGTTCAGTTGTATACCGTGCCACCAGGGTAGGCAGTGAGACCACTCTCGCACGGATAGTCAAACTGATGGAGGAGGCCCAGGGATCAAAGGCACCCATAGCAAGACTGGCAGATAAAATTTCCGGTATTTTTGTGCCGGTCGTAATGAGCCTTGCATTTCTCGCAGGGGTGGCCTGGTTTGTTGGCACAGGTGATTTCCGGCTTGCATTCACGGTTCTCATATCAGTACTGATTATCGCATGCCCCTGTGCCCTGGGACTTGCGACGCCTGTTGCAGTCATGGTCGGCACAGGCCGCGGCGCACAGCAGGGTATTCTCATCAAGGGCGGAGAGGCGCTTGAGACGGCCCGCAAGGCGAGGATGGTGGTTCTGGACAAGACAGGCACAGTCACCACCGGCGTCCCGGTGGTAACGGATCTGTTGCCGGCCGACGCGACAGATAGGAATACACTGCTCACTCTAGCTGCCACAGCAGAAAGCAGGTCAGAACACCCTGTCGCCAGGGCGGTAGTCAGTTTCGCCGGGGAAAACGGCATTGCATTCTCAAGCCCTGAGCGCTTCAGCGCTTTGCCTGGTTACGGTGTGGAGGTATCAGTCAAAGGCAACCATGTACTGGCAGGAAACCGGAGGCTGATGACAGAAAGAAAGGTTGACACCACCCTGTCTGACCCAGAGGCTGACAAGCTCTCGGCTCAGGGCAAGACGATCATGTATATTGCTTCAGGAGGCAAATGCCTGGGAATAATAGCCGTAGCCGACACTATCAGGCCCGGATCGGCAGCAGCGGTAGCGGAGATGAAAGCCATGGGCCTCGGGGTGATTATGATAACCGGTGACAGCATCCAGACTGCCAGGCATATTGCCGGAAAGGCAGGGATTGATGATGTGATTGCCGGTGTGCTTCCCGGAGACAAAGCCGAGGAAATACGTAAGATCCGCAACAACGGAACCAGCGTCATCATGGTCGGTGACGGTATTAATGATGCCCCTGCCCTGGTTACAGCCGACGTGGGAATAGCCATCGGATCAGGTACCGATGTAGCTATGGAGGCAGCTGACGTGGTGCTGATCAAAAACGATCTGGGTGATGTGGTACGCACGCTCAAACTGAGCCACAGCACAATCCGTAATATAAAACAGAATCTCTTCTGGGCATTCTTTTACAATATTCTTGGTATACCCGTGGCCATGGGTCTGTTGCACCTCTTCGGCGGACCGTTGCTCAACCCTATGATTGCCGCTGCCGCGATGAGTTTCAGCTCGGTTTCTGTCGTCTGGAACGCACTGAGACTCAGAAATGTCAGACTCTGACTTACCTGAATCATTTTTTTTACAATGCGATTAAACTTTTACCGTAATCTCTCATCTGAGTAATTGTACACGGTGAACAAATACAAATAACAATAACTAAAAACGATTACTCATGAAAACAAGACTATTCCTGACAGTGGCGGCTTTCGCAGCCATGACGGCAATTGCCGCGGCACAGACAACAGAGACAACCACCGGCCAGACCGGTAAGGGTCGTGCAGCAGGTAACACCTTTGTTGATGCTGACAATGACGGCGTATGTGACAATTTTACGAACGGAACTATGCCTGCCAGAAGGGCATATTCCGCCGGAGAAAACCAGGCAGCCGGCAACCGTGGCCCTGGCAAGGGTCAGGGCCTCGCACATGGCAAAAGAAACGGACAGGGCCACAGTACGGGAGCGGCAGCCGGCAGAGGTGCAGGCCGCGGCGCAGGGCAGCGACATGGAGCAGCTCACGTCAAAGGCATGCATAACGGCCAGGGTCCGGCATTTATTGATGCCAACAAAGACGGTGTTTGCGACAACCTTGCCATAGCCCCTGAAAAGAAATAACAACCAACTACAGTTGAATGCTGAAAGAGATCCGAACGGGTCTCTTTTTTTTACAATGCTGGATGGTCTACGACCAACCTCTTTGTGTTATCTCTTGTACTACAATGCTTTATGCGCTACGCGCAAGAATTGGCCGTAGGCCATTAAGCGATGTAATCCCCATTGCCCTCTCGGATATGAGTGCTAACTTTAACCACAAACCTGAAAACAACCACCTTGTACCTCACAATCATCATCCCGATGTACAACGAATCCGGCGTCATCACCACGACACTGGAGCGGTTGCGCGCCATTGAGATGCCCTGTTTTGTGAAGAAGATCGAGGTAATAGTCGTTGACGACTGTTCAACCGATACCCCTGTTGACCTGGCCGGGATTATCAGCCGGGTATTCCCCGGTACAAGGGTGATCAGGCTGCCTGTCAACTCTGGTAAGGGAGCTGCAGTGGCAGCCGGGGTGCAGGAGGCGAAAGGTGACACAATCATCGTCCAGGATGCCGACCTCGAGCTTGATCCCTCAGACATCCCGGCACTCCTGGAGAGAATGAACACCCGGAATCTTGACCTGGTAAGCGGCACAAGGTTCAGGTCAGGCACAAAATACCCGGGTCATGCAATTGCTGCAGTCACGCTTAACAGGCTCCTCTCAGCCATCGCAACGAATTCAACCGGCAGGAAAATCACCGACCTGACCTGCGGATACAAACTGATCCGGAAGGAACTGTTCGAAAGACTGGATCTTCGCGAGCCGCGCTTTGGCTTTGAGACCGAACTGATGTTCAAGGCATTACGCTTAAGAACAACCGGTTTCGCAGAGGAGAATGTCAGTTACTCACCCCGTAAAAAAAGCGAGGGCAAAAAAATCAGAATCCGGGACGGCCTTGGAATATCCGTCATAACCCTGAAATTCAGCCTGGCAGGCAGGAAATGGATTTCTGCCCTGACATTGACCCTCCTGGTTGCCTTCATGACCGGCACCATGCTGTCAGAGAAGCACTGGATGGAGGAACAGCGGATAATAGAGCATGATGCCATCTCTTATTATGCCTACCTCCCGGCAACGTTCATCTTCCACGATCTTTCGCTGACCTTTGCAGACACTTACAAGGGACCTCACAAGTTCATCGTCTGGCCTGAAAAAGGACCCGGGGACAAGTACGTAATCAAAACCAGCATGGGTCTTTCTCTGCTCTGGACTCCATTCTTTCTTGCAGGACATGTCACTGCGCTCATCTCCGGGGCCGATGCAGGCGGCTATTCCCCTCCCTATAAGTTCTTCCTGCTTGTTTCAGCACTGTTTTTTCTTACAATCGGACTTGTTTATCTGAGAAGAATCCTCCTCCGGAATGCATCTGACAATATCACCGCACTGGTCCTGACGGCCTTTGTCATCGGCACGAATCTCTACTGGTACACTCTTTACCAGGGGACAATGTCACATGTATATTCATTTGCCCTTATCAGCGCATTCATGTGGTATTCGATGAAATGGCATGAAGGCAGTCACACAGTTACAAGCAAGGTCAGGGTATGGCCCGCTGTGAGGCTCGGCCTGATCCTGGGTTTTATCACCCTTATAAGACCGACCAATATTATCATTGTAATCTTCTTTCTTTTATATGGTGTAACATCGGTGCGACAACTGCTGACAAGAGCCGCAGACCTGTTTTCAGACTACAAAGACCTTGCAGTGATTGCACTCTTGGCTCTGATCATATGGATTCCTCAGATGCTCTACTGGAAGGAGATGACGGGCCAGTGGCTATATTTCTCCTACGGCAGCAACGAAAGATTCTTCTTCGATGATCCGGCAATAATAAAGGGACTCTTCAGCTGGCGGAAGGGGCTCTTTGTCTATACCCCTCTGATGATCTTCGCCTTTGCAGGCATCATCGCCCTCTGGAAGCGCCGCTCACCACACGCCCTGCCGGTGACGGTCTTCGTTCCGCTGAATGTTTACATAATCTTTTCCTGGTGGTGCTGGTGGTACGGCGGAGGATTCGGACAGAGGGCATTCATTGACAGTTATGCCCTGATGGCAGTGGCAACTGCCGCGCTGCTGACCCCGGGAATAGTCACCGGGCCTGCCGGCCCAAGACGGTGGTTTCAGAAACTGACCCTGGCAGCTTTTCTCCTGCTCACCTCGCTGGGCATAATGCAGAATATCCAGTACTACAATGGTGCCATTCATTGGGACTCCATGACGAAAGAAGCCTTTTCAGACTCCTTCGGACGTTTCAAACCCTCTGCGGAATTCCACGAACTGCTGGAGGCACCCGACTATGACCGTGCAAGAGAGGGCCTTGACAGGTAATGCCCCGCCAAAGCCCTCCGAACCAATTGACATAAAATCCTTTAGTAAATCTGACCGGCTCAAATTCTTTCGGAAGCCACTCTGCTGTCAATAACCTGTGGCTGTAAATTACCGAGCCTTGTTTATGCTCGCGATGACAGCCTCCTTCGACTTCACTCCTATTATTCTCTCCACCTCTTTGCCGTCCTTGAAAAGAATCATCGTCGGGATGCTCCGGATTCCGTACTGTGCAGCAACCTGCTGCTGCTCATCAACGTTGAGTTTGTAGATTGTTGCACTGCCCTCAGTAGCCTCGGCCACCTCGTTGAGTATGGGAGCCATCATCTTACACGGCATGCACCAGTCAGCCCAGAAATCAACCAGCACAACTCCCGTCTTCGTCTTGTGTGTAAAGTTCTGAGCTGTGAGATGCTCTATAAGCTCGCTGTCGGCCACTGCCGGCGCATTCTTCATCTTGTTGTATGAGCGTACGAGAAGTATTGCAACCACGGCAATAACAACCAAAGCTATAATCAGTCCTTTCATTTTCATATCTCCTTATTTTCTTTTTTGTGAATGCAGGTAATCAGCTGCAGCAAGTGCTGCTATGGTTCCGTCGGCAACGGCAGTTGTCACCTGCCTGTAACGTTTGGCGTTTGCATCACCTGCTGAAAAAACGCCTTCGACATTTGTTGACATATCGGCTCCGACAATGATTTCATCTCTTTCGTTCATGTTCACGCGCCCCCTGAGCCACTCGGTGTTGGGCACATAACCAATGAAGATGAAAACGCCATCAGTCCTGAAATCCGTCTCTCCGCCTGTGGCCAGATTTTTTATTTTCACACCCTCCAGCTTCTCCTGTCCGTAAAACGAAGCTATTGTTGATGACATAACGAAGCTGATTTTCGGATTGGCTTTTGCCTCATCCACCGCATACTGAAATGCCTGGAAGTGATCAAACTGGTGAACGACGGTCACCCTGGTGGCATATTTTGTCAGTGAGACTGCCTCCTCGAGGGCCGAGTTGCCTCCTCCGACTACAACTATTTCCTTGCCTGTGAAGAAATCTCCGTCGCAGGTGGCACAGTAGGATATGCCCCGTCCCTTGAAAGTGTCTTCTCCGGGCACACCCAGTGTGCGAGACCGGCCTCCGGTTGCCAGTATGATGGCATCGGCAGTGTATACCTGCCCGTCACCTGTGGTAACACTTTTGATCTCACCTTCAAGGCTGAACGAGCTGATCTCCGTGTTGCCCTTAACCACGGCACCAAAGGCGGTTGCCTGTTTCTTCATCACCGAGCCGAGCATATACCCGTTTATCTTTTCGATGCCTGGATAGTTGGCAATCTCGTGGGTAAGAGTCATCTGACCTCCGGGAGTGCCCTCCGTGAGAAGCAGGGTTTTAAGCCTGGCGCGTGAGAGATAAATTGCAGCCGTCAGGCCTGCCGGTCCCCCTCCGAGAATTATTACATCGTAATGACTTGCGTTCTCCATTGCCTATGCTTTGGGCTGACCAAACTCACTGTCGAGGATTGTCTTCACCTGTTGCATTGTCTGGATGCTGGAGGTTGCCTTCACCATCTTGCCATTCCTGTAATAGACGGTGTATGGCAGCCCCATGAATCCGCGGGTGAGCGGCGCGTTGCGGATCACCTGTGCCTCAGGATTGTCAAACTCCATATCGAAGAATCTTACATGGCTGTAAACCGGCTCGAGTTCCTCCATTATTCCATATACCGGGATACACATCGGACCCATCCTGCCACAGCAGACCATTACATTTTCATTCTCACTGATAACCTTTTCGAGCTGCGCAGCAGACTCAACATGATTCAAATTCGTGTAAAGCATATTTTTCTGTTTTATAGATTACTTACTCCTGACCTTCAGACCTTCAGACTCTCAGACTTTCAGACTCTCAGACCTTCAGACTCTCAGACCTTCAGACTCTCAGACTTTCAGACTCTCAGACTTTCAGACTCTCAGACTTTCAGACTCTCAGACCTTCAAACTCTCAGACTTTCAAACTCTCAGACTTTCAGACTCTCAGACCTTCAGACCTTCAGACTATTTTGACTTCGTGCGTCATCTCTATCCCTGCCTTCCGGTAAACGGCTGACACGCCGCAATACCGCTCCATTGAGAGGCTGATCGCTTTCTCAATTTTCTCCATCTCTAATTCTTTTCCCCTGAACTCATAGATAATGTGCATTTTAATGTATGCGTTGGGGTGCTCTTCCTCGGTATCACCCTCGACAACCACATTGAAGTACTCAACCTCCTGCCTCATTTTTTTGAGGATCGAGATCACATCCATCCCCGTGCATCCTGCCAGGGCTGCCAGCATGAGAGGTTTCGGTCGGGGCCCGCTGTTATCGCCGCTTTCACCCGCATGGTCCATATAAAAATGATGACCGTTGACTTCAGTATCAAACTTCATTTTGCCTTTCCAGGCAGATTCTATCCTGTGTTTCATTGATTCGATTTGTTTGCTGCAAAAGTACATCCTCACAGGACTACCCTGACCCCGGAAACTGCCATGCAGATCATGACAATAATTGAAATGCGACAACCAGAAAATTGCCGAACATCAACCTCTTCGGGTCAAGTGACTGATTATTATTAAATTGACCCCATACCACAATAATGGCGGTAATTCTTAAATTTGCACGACATTCAATTGCAATGAAAACCATCACAAATACCGACAGGGAATTTGTCTGTGATATAACCCTGCCCTGTTTCTCTGCCCTTACGCCTGAAGAAACTGAACTCGTTCGGGAGAGCCGGGTACAGGTTGTCTTTCGCCGTGGCGAGAACCTGGCAAAACAGGGGGCTTTCGCCTCTTACGTCATCTTCATCGTAAGCGGATTCTCAAGGCAATATATCGAGTGCAGCAATGAGCGAGACTATAACCTCCGGATAATCCGACCGGGCGAGATGGTAGGTCTGTCGGCAGTCTTTAACCGCAATACATTTGGTTATTCGGTTGTGGCGGTTACTGAGACCACGGGCTTCCTGATCGAGAAGGAGGCCATCACAGCGCTGGTGAAGCAGAACGGGGCATTTGCATTCAGCATCATCAGGCGGTACTGTGAGCACAACTCGCTGCTCTATACATCATTGGACAATGTGCTGCATCAGCAGACCAACGGGCGCATGGCGACTGTTTTACTCAGCCTTGCCCCGGAAAACTTCAATGGTGAGGATCTCTTCAGGTATCTTTCACGGCGTGAGCTGGCAGATTTTGCCGGCATCTCGACCGAAGGAGCAGTGAAGGTTCTCAAGAGCTTCGAGAAAGACGAGCTTATTAAACTCTCAGATAAAAGCATCATACTGCTTGATCAGCATAGGCTGGAGGAGATCAGCCGCAAGGGTTGAATGCCGTGGCCTGGCCTGCCGAAGAGTTGTAATTAAAGCCTGATCACCGCCGGCTGCAGGTTGAATCCCTCAAGATGCAGAAGCAAAGGAGTGTTTCGCTCATCTGAACTGACACTGGTGACATCAACCTGGACAGTCTTCTTCTCACCCGGCAGCAACACAATGTAGTTATCATCAAAAAAAACCGGTGCCAGCATTACCCCGTCAGAGGCACGTATCACCTTCATCCGGACGAAAAAGGCAGCAACGCTTCCACTGTTGGCAAGATCAATTGTGTATTTGCCATTGCTTCCCTTCATCATCTGACCTACGATCCTGGCCTCGGGCAACGTTGTCAGATTCTTCCGCTCTCCACCTTTCGGGAACCAGTAGGTGTTGTCATCCAGCGGGAGACCTGTCGAAACATATGTTATGCGTGTCTTCAGGAACCGGACCGTTGCCGGATTGTTTTCAAGTTCAGGCTCCCAGACCTTCACAACGGTGTTGCCGTCTACAGTCCTTTCTTCAGCCTTCTTCCATATTTCCTTCCCGTACTCGTCGGTCAGCCTCGCTTCAAGTCTCAATCCCTTGCGCTCCTTGGGTGTGGAATTGACTACATAAATTGCAGAATCGACTGGACTAAAAAACATGTGTAACGGAGCAGCACCATGCCTGAAACCGTAAAAACCGGCATTCTGATCAAGATACCAGTCGTAAAACTGCCCCTTGAGAGCCGGCCATGGATTCTGACTCTTCCATACCAGGAAACCGGTGTACCAGTCCCACATATGCGAAGTGTACCCTTCAACAAGTGCCCGGTACTGCTCATAGTTCAGCAACTGTGCTTTCCTGACGAAATCGGTAAGGTCAGCCGGTTCTCCAAGCTTCTCAATCATTCCTCCGTAGTCCATATATTTATGGTACCGCCAGACCTCGTTAATATCTTTACCTGAAGGTATCACAAGATCCTTCTCATCCATCATTTTCCCGAGGCTTTCGATGTTGGGTAAACCAACTGATCCTATCTCCGGATTGAATGGATGCCATTTCTGAGTGAAATACCACAATGGTTCCCTGATGTTGTAAGGTCCGTCAGCCGTACCACCTATTGTATTGCGGAGCAGATCCTCCGAGGTGGACTCTTCAAGCCAGATCCGCGTACCGTCAATCTCCTCCAGGCGCTTAAGTACCAGTGTGTCAAGCCCCACCGGCAGCGGGAACTCATTCCCGCCGCATATCACGTAAAGCGAAGGATGATTACGGAGCATTACAATCTGGTCCTCGACTGATCTCAGGAAAAGCGAGTCGTCATCCGGATACTGCCGTCTGACCTCCTGGCTGTCCGCCTTCCTGACCGTGTCAGGCCACCTTCCGTTGCAGTCGCCTGTGATCCACAGGTCCTGCCAAACCAGTATCCCGTTACGGTCACAGGCATCATAGAATTCCGGTCTCTCAGTGATTGATCCGCCCCAGACACGTATCATGTTCATGTTCATCGCGGCATGCATTTTCACCTCGGCCTCATATCTTTCAGGATTAAGCCGGAGCAGTCCGTCGGAGGCAATCCAGTTGGCGCCACGGACCAAAAGTTTCTGACCGTTTATTGTAAATATCCTTGCCCCTGTTGAGTCATCGAAGTAGCTGTCAGCCTCCCGGAATCCAAACATGAGATCTTCCCTGTCAAGAGTATTGCCCTTTTTGTCACTGAATGTAATCACCGCAGGATACAGTGAGGGCTGACCCAGACCATTGGGCCACCATATCCTCGGGTCAGTCTGTTTCTGCTCCGGAAAGACATATGTTACCGTACTGTGAGGCTCAAGCTTCATCTTCTTTTTATCAGTCGATCCCATATATGATACGGCTATCTCCCCTTCCACAAGCCTGTCGGTGGGATTAACCAGATCAGCGGAGAAAGTCACGAAAGCAGGATCCTGCAGCTCGCCCGGGAGCCTTGCTCCCGGTACCCTGGTCCGGGCAAAACCATTTCTTATATCAATTCCACCGGTGACTTCAATCGTTACTTCGTCCCATATCCCCGTGTTCCTGTCTCTGACCGGCTGAATCCAGTCCCAACCAGCCGTAAACTGCATTGTGACATCACGACCGATTCTGCCGTCTCCCCCCTGACCACCGTTGGGTTTTCCCGGATTCAGCGGAGGCTCAACCCTGACAGCCAGGCGGTTATGACCATCAGTATTAAGAATATCAGTGACATTGTACTTCCTGCGGAGAAACATACCGTCAATGATGCTGTCACTTATAAGCCTGCCGTTGAGCCAAACCTCAGCCCGATAGTTAATCCCCCTGAAATTGAGCCATACCTGGCGGGTTGAGTCAAGTTCAGGTATGGAAAATCTTGTAAAAAACCAGTATGTGTAATAATCCCTGCCCGCATCCCATATATCAGGTATCTCCTCGTTATTCATACCGAACCAGGGATCAGGCATCAGGCCATTATTTACAAGAGTGGTCAGCACCGTTCCCGGTACAGTGGCATTGATCCATCCTTCCGGAGAAGGATCCTCTGTTGTCAACACCCCACCGTCCACAGATACTTCTGACGCCCTTATTGCCCTCCACCCGGTTGTAATAGATGTCTCCTGTGATGAGACAAGGACTGTCAAACTCAATAATAGACTGATTAATATGACTCTTTTCATCTGTTGTTCCCTAATAAACAAGTACGGAAAGATATTAAAATAATCCTTTCGCCCGGCCACAGCCAAGGAACAAAAGCCGTATAAGACTCATAATCAAATTATTTAACCCGGGATGTTGCGAAAATACTGAACGGTGTAAAGAAAAAAATTATTTAACACCAGCTATTTGAATTTACCCCGGGAATTTCAAAATTGCATGTTTATTTCTTTTACAGATGCAGCCCCCCATCGTAGCAGCCCGAGAAAGACTGTTTGCACTGATACTGACCCAGCACCGCAAATGGGGTACCGTACTGATGCCCTATATGCTTGAGAAGATGCCGGGACGTGAGTACTATTCTCCTGCAGAAGCTCTTTCACCCTTCCCGAATAACTTCACCCTTTCAGGGCTCGATAACGAGGAAAAGGAGGTGGTTCGGCTTGTCAACGAATACTCGGACCGCAATCTTTTCAAGCTTTTCTCAAAACACCGGAATGTCAAGGAGTTCCTGGAGAATGTTGCGGAGAAGGAGTTCGGCGAGCTGATTAAGCCTTTCATGGAGTCAAGGATAGTACAATGCCTCCAGATAGCCCTGAAGGAGGAGATACCGCTATTCCTCCAGAAACAGGGAGTTAATACCCTGCATCATGAAGACAGACTGAAAATAAATCCCGTTTTTGCAGATCCTGTATTCAGGTTTGACCGCATCCCTGGAGAAACCAGGTACAGTCTGAGCGTTGAGTCAGCAGGTAAACCGGTTAATCTTCGCGGCCAGCTGATAGAGATCTTGTCAAACAAACCTTGCATCATCAGATCGGGACATACAATACATTTCATAGCTGAAATTGAAGGGAACAAGATCAAACCCTTTCTGACCAGGGACAAAATTATAATACCTGAAAACACAGCAGAAAAATACTTTTCGACGTTTGTGCTCCAGGTGATCAACAGTCACCGCGTGACTGGTACAGGATTCTCCGTTGAGCACTCAGTGCCTGAGAAGAATGCATTTCTTACAATCGAACGTACAATCACCGGGGTGCCGGCAGCCATACTGAAGTTTCGCTATGACACCCGGGATATTCACTATCCTGACGAAATTACCCATTTCACAGCCTTCAGGAACGAGAACGGCAATTTCATCTTTCTGAGGAAGGAGCGGGACCTGGCATGGGAAATGAGTTGCCTTAATGCCCTTGACGAAGCGGGACTGACGAGTGATGACAGCATTAACTTCATCGCCCCGGGCGCCCGGGAAAATGAAGGGGAGGCTTTGTATAACCTGATCGAGACGGTTTCCTATAACCGGAAAAGGCTCGAAGATGCCGGGCTGATAATCCGTACGGGCAGCCTTGACCGGCCGTACTCGTTGCACAGAGCTGACATAAGTATCAGTCACCAGGTAATAAATGACTGGTTCGACCTGAAAGCAATAGTGACAATCGGTCCCTTCACAATTCCTTTCACAAGATTCAGGAGAAATATCCTTGAAGGAAATCGTGAATATATCCTCCCGGACGGCACTGTAGCTCTCCTCCCGGAGGAATGGTTCGCCAGGTACCGCGGACTGTTCGAGATGGGAAAGGACAGCAATGACGACCTGTTGCTGCACAAGCAGCACTTCGGCATCTTCAGCGAAGCAGTCTCGGCCGGTGAGTGTGATACGTGCACAGGGCTGGAGAAGCTCGTAATGCCTGATAAGCTTGAGATACTGCCTGCACCGGAAGGACTGAACGCAGAGCTGCGGCCTTACCAGCTGGAGGGAATGAGCTGGCTTCATTTCCTTCAGTCAAACAATCTCGGAGGATGCCTCGCTGACGACATGGGCCTCGGCAAGACCCTGCAGACACTGGCATTGCTGATGTTCAACAGGGAAAGGATGAAAGTCCGGAGTGAGGGCACAACATGCCCGGAGCCGGACAATGACAATAATGATCAGAAGCAGCTTACCCTTTTTGGCAGGGAAACCCCGCCGGCCACCTCCCTTATAATAGTTCCGGCATCGCTCTGCCATAACTGGCACAATGAGATAAAACGTTTCTGCCCTTCATTGAAGACTCTAATCCACTACGGTGCAACCCGGCACAGGTCAGCAGCTCACTTCACAAGTTTCGATATCGTGCTGTCAAGTTACCATACTGTGCGGCAAGACATTGACCTCTTCACCCGGGTATGCTTCTTTTACGTGGTGCTCGATGAAAGCCAGCATATTAAAAACCCCTCCTCCCACCTTTACAGGTCAGTCATGAGGCTCAGGGCAGAACACAGGCTGGTGCTGACAGGCACTCCTGTAGAGAACTCCCTGACTGATCTGTGGACACAGCTGAACTTTGTAAATCCTGGCTTACTGGGATCACTGGCATTTTTCAGAAGGGAGTTTGCAAGACCCATCGAAAAGAACTACGAGGAAGAAAAGGAGAACAGACTCAGGAAGATAATCCAGCCATTTATAATGAGACGCACCAAAGAGATGGTGGTCAGCGAGTTGCCTCCAGTGACAGAGCAGGTCATACAGTGTGATATGTCTGACGAACAGGCTGCCGTATATGAAAAGGAAAAATCTGCAGTACGCAATACTATCCTTGAAAACATAGAGTCATTAGGCATTGATAAATCAGCGATCATCGTTCTCCAGGGACTGATGAGGCTGCGGCAGCTTGCCAACCATCCGGTTCTGACAGATGAAGATTACAGGGGAGGTTCAGGCAAGTTCGATGCCGTGACCCATAACATCGCGAACGTGGTGGCGGAAGGACACCGGATACTGATATTCTCATCATTTGTCAAGCACCTGGATTTGTTCCCGGGCTGGCTGGAAAAGAACGGTATAGAATACACCATGCTCACCGGGTCTACCAGGGAAAGGGGGAAGGTGATAGGCAATTTCCGTAGCAATGAAAACATCAAGGTCTTCCTGATTTCGCTAAAAGCCGGGGGCGTAGGGCTTAACCTTACAGAGGCTGATTACGTATTCATCCTCGACCCGTGGTGGAACCCGGCATCCGAGATCCAGGCGCTAAGCAGGGCTCACAGGATAGGCCAGGAGAAAAGGGTCTTCGTATTCAGGTACATTTCAGGCAACACGATCGAGGAAAAAATCCAGCGCCTTCAGGAAAAAAAATCAAGGCTGGCCGGAACTTTCATTGACACCAACAATCCGCTGGGCGAACTTGGCATCAAGGAAATGCTCGAGATACTTAACTGATTTTTTAATAGATTTACGCCTTAATTTACAAATCTTCCAAAAAAGCTGCAATGAACACCTATCAGAACCATCCTCTTGCCGGGGCTGTCGATCTCGACACTGCATTCAACAAACTGTGGTACTTCTATAAGAAATACTTCGTCGGGCTGTTTTTAATATCTGTTGTCGGCTCGCTGTTGTCTTCATTATTTATCGCCGGTCTCGATCTGTCATCGCTTCAGGCAACAACTGATCCGGCTGAGATGCTCGAAAAGATGAAAGGCCTTGCAGTACCCTATGCCCTTGCTCTCCTTGTGTCACTGGTGCTGAGCGTACTGCTCCATGCATGGGTCCTGGAGAGGCCTGCGGGAGAGGCAGGCTTCACCTCCGTCCTGCTGAAAAAATCACTCATCGTGTTGGTGCCATACCTGGCTGCAATGATATTCTTCGGGGTGATGACCGTAATGCTTGTATCAATCGGAATTGTTCTCCTGGTTCTTCCGGGATTATTTGCAATCTTTTACATGGCAACGGTCGGACTGCTTGTAATGCCGGTCATGCTCACCGAGACCCGCAATCCGCTGGAAGCTCTTACACGCTCGTTCAGGCTGACGCATAGAAACCTGTGGGCCAATATGGGATGGGTTATTGTTGTCATCCTGATTATAGTCGTGGTGTCCCTGGTACTTGGAGCAATAGTGATGCTTCCTTTTACCGGGTCATTTGTAAGGTCAATAGCCAATCCGGAGGAAGCTGCGGCAATGCTTGAGATGACACGCAACCCGGTCTACATCGGTCTCAGTTCGCTTACCGGCGGACTTGTGACTCCGGTAATGCCGATACTCGCGTTCCTTCTCTATTTCAGGAACAGGGGCGAGGAGGTGGTCGCAGAGGTAACCACCGACAATGATACCACTGTAAAGGTTGAGGACCTCTATCCGCCAATGCCCGGCAGGGAGTAACAGCCCCCGGCAAGCCCGGCGTTTGCGGCCTGTCTTGCCAGGCGGTTAGATCGGCTTCGACAATCCAGTCCTACCGGCTGAATCTCTTTAGCATTTTCCCTGAGATCTTCTCTTCAGGATATTGCTTTGCGAAGGTGAGCCAGTAGTCCTTTACGCTCTGCTTCATCTCCTTGCGGAGGATAAAAATCCCGATTAGGTTGGGGACAGCCATCAGTACTATTGCCACGTATGAGAGTGACCAGACAATAGTCGTATCCGTGAATGATGCGATAAAGAATGCCGCCACGAAGATGATACGGTACCAGATGACATATTTCGGTCCCGCAAGGAAGGTAACAGCCCTGTCGCCATAGTAGGACCACGATATTGCAGTTGAGAATGCGAACAGCAGCAACCCGAAGGTTACGATATATTTACCCCAGCCTTTAAGTACGCTCCGGCTGAAGGCGAATGTTGTCATCGGGGCGCTGTGAATGAGAGACTCGCCAACTATGTCGAAGGCAGCAGGATTCACCAGTTTGCCGTTCCTGACCTCTATCACCCCTGTGAACGGCGCATTTCCTGCCAGGTATTCAACTTTTTCCGCGAGGGATCTTGCATGGATCAGGGAGACGTCCTGGGTTTTTGAAATACCGTTCTCCACCTCGAGCTGCCCGCTGAAAAGCGGCAGAGGCGCAGTGCCCCGCACATGATCACCGAGTTTAACCACATCATCACTTCTTGAGTCATCAAAGGAGCCGACAACATACTGCATGTCAGTTGTCTGGAAATGGTTTTCGGTCTTGGTGTTCCAGGCACCTGAAGAAAGGACCACCAGTCCGGTCAGCGTGCATATGCAGATTGTATCTATGAATGGTTCGAGAAGTGCAACCATACCTTCTGACACAGGTTCCGGAGCCCTTGCAGCCGAGTGAGCTATAGGTGCAGAGCCCTGGCCCGACTCGTTCGAGAAGAGACCCCTGTTGACACCCCTGTTCATCGCGAACGCGAAGGAAGCTCCGAGGAAGCCGCCGGCAGCTGCAGAACCGCTGAAGGCGTCGCCGAAGATGGCTCCCAGTGAGGGAAGGATATTCTCATAATTAGAGAAGATGACAATGAACGCTCCGATGAGATAAAGCAGAGCCATGAATGGCACAAGCACTGATGTGACTCTCGCTATGCGCTTTATACCGCCAATAATTATGAGCGCAAGCAGAACCGAGAGAATAGCCCCGGTAATTATATGCTTCACCCCGAATGTGGCGAAAACGGCATTTGAGATGCTGTTTATCTGAGGCAGTCCGCCGGTACCGAATGAACAGAGGATTGTGGCTCCGGCAAAAAAGCTGCCGAGGATAAGTCCGGTCTTCAGAACCTTTCCGTTCTTCGTTTTGATGTTGAGCCGCTTCTTCATGTAATACATGGGTCCTCCGGAGATGCTCCCGTCAGGAAGTACATCCCTGTATTTGTGAGATATGGAGACCTCAACCATCTTGGTACACATTCCGATTGCAGCAGTAAGAAGCATCCAGAAAAGGGCGGCCGGGCCTCCGAGGTGGATTGCAAGGGCTACACCCGCAATGTTCCCTGTACCGACAGTCCCCGAAAGCGCTGTTGCAAGGGACTGGAAATGTGAGGTGTCACCCACGTCATGGGAGTGATCATATTTCCCTTTTGTTATCCTGATTGCATGCCTGAAATAGCGTATCTGGGGAAAACCGAGATAAATTGTAAAGAAGAGGCCGGTGCCGATAAGCAGCACCATGAACCAGACATGCCCGCCCAGGTAGCCGTCGAGCATTGTAAGGAAATCGTTTATCTTGTGCATTGTACAGCCGGAGTTGGGGTTATATCTTGAGTAGTCCTATCCCGTTAAGGAAGACTATCGTTATTGCAATAGGTGCCACAAATCTTATTATAAACCTGTAAAGTGAATAATACCTTGCCTTCAGGGTGCCTCCGTTAGACAGCTCATCCCTTACATCCTTCCCGGGGAAGAACCATCCGAGGAAGATTACTATTAGCAGTCCGCCCAGCGGCAGAAGAATATTCGCGGTTGTTGTATTGAACAGGTCAAATGTATTCAGACCGAACAGCTTAATCCCGCTGGTGAGTCCCATGGAGAGTGACGCCGTGATGCCAAGAATAAACATCGAGATGGTCGCAAGTATGATCGCTTTCCTGCGTGTCAGTCCCAGTTGTTCAGAAAAATAGGCTACAATTACCTCCAGGACAGAAATAGTTGATGTAAGGGCAGCCAGCGCCAGCAAAAGGAAAAACATGAATGCAAAAACCATCCCTCCGGGCAACTGCTGAAATATACCTGGTAACACAATGAAAGTAAGAGCTTCACCGGAGGCAGGAGAAATTCCGAAGGCAAACACTGCAGGGAAGATAGCAATGCCGGCAAGAACAGCCACTGTTGTGTCTATCAGTGATACTTGCACCGAGGTGCCTGCAAGATTATTGTCCTTCTGGATGTATGAGCCGTATGTGATTATTGTTCCCATTCCGATACTCAGCGAGAAGAAGACCTGCCCCAGTGCCATCAGCACAGTCGTACCGGTTATCTTGGAGAAATCAGGTTTGAAGAGAAATTCCATCCCTTTCCCGGCGCCGGGGAGTGTGAGTGATTTGATGCACATGATTATAAGCAGCACGAAAAGCAGTGGCATCATTATCTTGGTGGATTTCTCTATACCTTTTCTGACACCTCCCAGAACTATTCCCGATGTCGCTATCATAAATATCGAGAACCACAGGGCCGGGCGCAGCGAGTCGCCTCTGAAAGAATCAAACATGGCAGTAAGTTCGGCCGAACTCTTTCCCTTGAAACCACCAATTACTGTCTGGTACAGGTACTCAAGTGTCCACCCTGAAACGGCAGTATAAAACGCAAGAATCATAAATGCCGAAATTATTCCCATCATGCCAACCAGGAACCAGGGCTTTCCAGGCGCCAGCATCCTGAAAGCACCGACAGGGTTTCGCTGTGAACGCCGGCCGATGACCAGTTCTGACATCATCACCGGAATCCCGATTGCAAACATTATTACAAGGTATATTATCAGGAAGGCACCGCCCCCGTTTTCACCAAGTATGTAAGGAAATCTCCAGATGTTGCCGAGCCCCACTGCCGAACCGGCCGCTGCTGCAACCACTCCAAGCCTGCTGCCAAACGAATCACGTTTGGAAAAATCAAATCCGCTCATTGATGTGACCTTTTTATTGGTATGTTTTTTTTGAAGTGAATAAAGGTGGGAAAAAACTTGTTAGGAGCCAACTTTTCTGTTTAAAAACAGGAAAACCGGGTGGAATTTTCACGCCTGCAGATGAAAAAGCAGGACAGAGGAGTGCAAAAAAAGCAGAGACGCTGTAGCCGGCGTCTCTGCAAAATACCTGTCAGTCAATTCTACTTAATAAGACTCCCTCTCCACGTAATGGGTGTGCAGGAGTTCGTGTGACTTATGGCCGTTGGGTTTCTCAAGAAACTCGTTGTAGATAGCAATGATCTCAGGGTTCTCGTGTGATTTCCTCAGATCCATGTGCATGTCTTCGGAATAGATTGCATCCATTCGCTTCTGCCGGACTGCAGCGTTGGTGGGGATGGGCTGACCGCCTCCGCCAATGCATCCTCCGGGGCATGCCATGATCTCGATGAAGTGATAGGAGGCCTTGCCGGTACTCACTGCCTTCGCAACCTTGTTTGCGTTCACCAGGCCGTGTGCAATGGCAACTTTAAGCTCTGCCCCCTCGAGGAATCTCCACTCCTGGGTGGTACCCTCAATCTTAACCGTGGCTTCCTTTACCCCGTCCATTCCGCGGACAGGAGTGATATTCAGGTTCGTGAAGGGCACCGGTTTGCCGGTAACAAGCTCATATGCAGTACGCAGTGCAGCCTCCATCACACCACCGGTAGCTCCGAAGATGACAGCGGCACCCGTCGATGTACCCATTATTGAGTCATAATGAGACGGTTCAAGGGTACGGAAATCGATGCCTGCCTGCTTGATCATCACCGCCAGTTCACGTGTCGTGAGCACGAAGTCAATGTCCTTGTATCCGCTCGATCTCATCTCAGGCCTGTCAGCCTCGTATTTCTTGGCGGTGCAGGGCATTATCGAAACAGAGACCACCTTGGCAGGGTCAAGCTTTCTCTTCTGTGCATAGAATGTCTTTGCCAGCGCACCGAACATCTGCTGGGGCGACTTACAGGTCGAAAGATTTGGAAGCATGTGCGGGTACTTGTGCTCAATGAACTTGATCCATCCCGGTGAGCATGAAGTGAACATCGGCAGCGCCATGCTGTGGTCATTCTCAACAAGATTCTTCTTCAGTCTGGTCAGAAGTTCGGTCCCTTCCTCGATGATTGTAAGGTCAGCTGTGAAGTCGGTGTCAAGCACCGAATCAAATCCCAGCTGACGCAGGGCGGTAACCATCTTGCCTGTCACCCTTTCACCCGGATCATAGCCGAGATCCTCGCCAAGGGCCACCCTGACAGCCGGGGCTGTCTGCACTACAACATGTTTCTCTGAATCATAGATGGCATCCCAGACCTGGTCAATGTATGTCTTCTCAGTCAGCGCTCCCGTCGGGCAACGGTTGACACACTGGCCGCAGTTGGTGCATACCACATGACTCATCGGCCTGTCATGGAACGACGAGATCTTCATATGTGCACCCTTGTTTGCCACCGCTATTGCTGACACATGCTGCAGCTGTGCGCATGTGCGCACGCAGCGCTGGCACCTGATGCACTTGCTGTCATCCTTGGTGAAGGAGGGTGAAGACCTGTCAATAGTATAGGCATGATCCTCCACAAGGTCAAGGAAAAGATGCTCGCCAAACGAATACTCATTTGCCAGGGTCTGCAATTCGCACTTCTGGTTCTTGTAGCACTTCGTGCAGTCAGCACGGTGTTCGGAGAGAAGCAGTTCAACTATATGCTTACGGGCATTCCTTACCTTCAGTGAATTGGTGTGTATGTCCATACCCTCCGATACCGGCATTGCACATGCTGCAATCAGTGTCCGGGCTCCCTTCTGTTCCACCACGCAAACGCGGCAGTTGCCCGCCACACAGAGATCGGGGTGATTACAGAGTGTGGGAATGATTACACCCAGTTTTTTAGCAGCGTCAAGTACTGTCGTTCCCTCCGCTACCTTTACTTCCTGATCATTTATCTTTAGAGTTACCATTTTCTTCTTTGCTAGTGTTAGTAAATTATCTCTTCCCTGAAATTCTCAACAATCGACCTGAAGGCATTTCCAACCGACTGTCCGAGGCCGCACTTGGAAGCTACCTTCATAGTATCGGCAAGCTTTACAAGTTCATTCAGATATGTTGATTTTGCCTCGCCCTTCTTCACCTTCTCGACTCCTTTGAGAAGCTGCTGGCATCCGACGCGGCACGGTGTACACTGCCCGCATGACTCCTCCGTAAAGAAATCGAGATAATTATGCAGCACGTTATACATCGAACGCGAACTGTTGAAGAGTTTCATTGAGCCTCCTGTAGGCACTCCCTCAAACCCTATTATAGTTTCTGCAAATTTCTTTCGGGGCACGCAGAAGCCTGATGCTCCGCCTACCTGTACTGCCTTGGTATCACCGTCACCGAACTCGTTGACGAACTCCTGGACGGTCATGCCGAGCTCCAGCTCGAAGATACCCGGAATAGGAGTATCACCGGAAATGGAGAACACCTTGGATCCGCGCGAGTCCTTCGTACCAAGCTTCACATATTCCTGCGGTCCTCTTGCGATAATCATCATCGCAGTCACAAGTGTCTCTACATTGTTTATTGATGTCGGTTTGGAGAACAGCCCTGAGGTGGTAGGATAAGGCGGTTTGTTTCGCGGCTCGCCGCGGAAGCCCTCGATTGATTCGAACAGGGCGCTTTCCTCTCCACATATGTAGGCACCGCTTCCCATACGGTACTCAATGCTGAAATCGTATCCGATCTCAGCTATCATCTTCTGGAACTTATGCAGTTCGAGGTAAAGCTGCGGCAGCAGGAACCTGTATTCACCGCGGAGGTAAATGTAACCTTTCTTTGCTCCCATAGCCTTTCCGGCAATTGCCATGCCGCCATATACCTTATATACTACGCGGTCCAGGATCTCGCGGTCCTTGAAGGTACCGGGTTCGCCCTCATCGGCGTTGCAAACTATGTATTTCTCCGGATCCTTTTCGGCAGCAGTGAATTTCCATTTCATTCCAGTCGGGAAACCTGCTCCGCCCCTGCCCTTCAGCCCTGATTCCAGAACCTGGCTGATAATCTCTTCGCTGCTCATGGAGAAGGCTTTTGTAAGTACTTCCCTGGCGTCTATGCTCTCGAATATAAGATCTACTTTCGTCAGTCCTTTGCTTTTCATTGCAGTGCCTCCTCTTATTTACGCATATAACCTTTAATAACATCTATTACCGTCTCAGGTGTCAGATCAGTGTACGGCATATCATTTATCAGCATTGCCGGAGCCTTGTGACACCATCCAATGCAATTGGTCTCCAGCAAAGTGAACATTTTGTCAGGAGTGGTCTGTCCAACCTTTATCTTCAGTATCTCCTCAAGTGTGCTTATGATATTATTCTTTCCCTTCATGGAACATGTGATTGTCTTGCAGACCCTGATCACATTCTTCCCCCTCTCCTCTGTGTCAAGGAAAGTATAGAACGATGCCGTTCCGTATACTTCTGCTGCCGAGATGTCAAGCTCGGTGGCCACCTCCACCATCGCCTCGTCTGTAAGGTAATTGTGTTTTTTTACAATGTCCTGAAGGATCGGCATTAGGCTCTCTCTCTTTCGCCCGTACTTTTCAGCCAGCTCCTTCACCATGTTACCAGTTTGATACATTTCCGTTTGGGTTTTAGTTGTTATTCTTTGCTGATAATTGTGTTAAGATTCCAGCTGTGAATTTAATAACAATAAAACTTCAAAAAAACTTACTTATGTCATGTTTTATCAAATAAATGTTTTGAAACACCTCCTTCTCCTAACGGTTTCAATTGTGCTAAACCCCTCACTGCACCATCATGAATGCCAATTAATCTACCCTTTTTGCCCGATTCGTCCACTATTATTTTGTATTTTAAGCCATCTTTGTGTTTAACAAATCAATTCACATGAAAACCAGTATTGAAGTAAGATATTCAGCTCATCCTGATGATGTTAAGCATTGGACCACCGACCGGCTCCGGATGGAGCACCTTGTATCGCCGGTTTTCCGTGACAATCTTGTAACAATGGTTTATTCGCTCTATGACCGCATGATTGCGGGCGGAGCCAAACCAGCGGGTGAAATCCTGAAGCTTGAGCCGGTGGATGAGGTGAAGGCCCCCTTCTTCCTCCGCAGGCGGGAACTCGGGATATTCAACGTAGGTGGCCCTGGAAAGGTGACAGCCGGCGGAGTGGAATACGCGCTTGATTACAAGGAAGCCCTGTACCTGGGCAGCGGTGACAGGGAAGTGATTTTTGAAAGTTCTGATGCCGCAAATCCTGCACTCTTCTATTTCAATTCTGCACCTGCACACCGCAACTACCCTGACCGTAAGGTGACGACAAAGGAATGCATCACCGCTGAGCTGGGATCGGCTGAAACAGCCAATCACAGGATCATCAACAAAATGCTTGTAAAGGAGGTTCTTGAAACATGCCAGCTGCAGATGGGCATGACCGAACTGAAGCCAGGAAGCGTCTGGAACACAATGCCACCCCATACTCACGGTCGCCGCATGGAAGTCTACTTTTATTTCGAAGTGCCTGACGGCAGCGCTGTATGTCATTTCATGGGACAGCCGGATGAAACCAGGCACCTCTGGATGAAAAACAACGAGGCAGTGATTTCACCCCAGTGGTCTATCCACTCCGCTACCGCAACATCAAGCTACACATTCATCTGGGGCATGGCAGGTGAAAACCTCGATTACGGCGACCAGGATTTCCTGAAGCAGACTGACCTAAGATAGGCATTCAAAAACGAAAAAGAGCAGTGAGATGAACAGCAATCTATTCAGACTTGACGGCAGGGTGGCGCTTGTCACCGGTGCCTCATACGGGATAGGAATGGCGATGGCAAAGGCCCTGGCTCAGGCCGGGGCGACACTCGTATTCAATGACCGGAATCCGGAAAGGGTGACTGAAGCCCTCGCTGAATACAGAAAGAGCGGCATAGACGCCCGGGGATACATCTTTGACGTAACCGACGAAAAAGCAGTCAGGGAACATATTGAAAAAATCACATCTGAGGTTGGCGTGATTGACATACTAGTAAACAACGCCGGGATCATAAAACGGATTCCCGCTCTTGAGATGGATGCGACTGACTTCCGTGAGGTGATTGACATTGACCTCACCGGCCCGTTCATCATGTCGAAGGCAGTGGCTCCGGGCATGATAAGGAAAGGCGGCGGAAAGATCATTAATATCTGCTCCATGATGAGTGAGCTTGGCCGTGAAACCGTATCGGCATATGCATCCGCCAAGGGCGGACTTAAGATGCTGACACGCAACCTGGCCTGCGAATGGGCCGAATACAACATCCAGGTGAACGGAATCGGGCCCGGGTATATCGCCACGCCCCAGACAGCACCGCTCCGAACTGAAGGCCATCCCTTCAATGCATTCATAATCGGCCGCACACCGGCAGCACGATGGGGAACTCCTGATGACCTTCAGGGACCCGTCATCTTTCTGGCTTCCCCTGCCTCCGATTTCGTCAACGGGCACATCCTCTACGTCGACGGCGGAATACTCGCATATATCGGCAAACAACCCAGGTAAAAAACAGAAACAATGCAAAAGCTCTCTCTATGCCTTATTTCATTCCTGATCCTTGCCGGGTGTACCGGCAACCGGATGAAAGTCACAGTTGAAAATTCCCTTCAGACTGACAGGATAGCCGAGACGGTTGAGATTCAATTCGGTGACATAATTGCCGTCCTCGGGGAGATTGATCCTGCCGGCCTGGTAGTTTCTGACAGCAAAGGTACCGAGATACCCTCTCAAATTATCCGGGCCGGCCAGGCTGAACCTCAGTCGCTGATATTCCAGGCGGATGTGAAGGCCGGCTCTTCCGCAAGGTACTACATTGCCCCGGGGACACCGCAGAGTTATGAACCGAAAGCTTACGGCCGGTTCGTGCCGGAGAGGTACGATGATTATGCCTGGGAGAATGACCGTATCGCCTTCCGCATTTACGGACCGGCGCTCATCGCCAAAGACGGTCCCAGCAATGGCCTTGACGTGTGGATCAAGCGCACTGACAAAATGGTAATCGACAGGTGGTATGCTGACTACCTCGCGGGTAAAAACACATATCATGATGATAACGGTGAGGGTTGTGACTGTTACAAGGTCGGACGTACCCTCGGCGCCGGCGCCATGGCACCATACGTTGATGATTCGCTCTGGCTGGCCATCAACTTCGAAAACTGGAAGACACTTGACAACGGTCCTGTCCGCACCTCTTTCCGTCTGACTTACCCCCCTTTCATGGTGCGTGACGTAATGGTTACCGAGACAAGGACAATCTCCCTTGATGCCGGCAGCCAGCTCGCAAAGATCACTGAAGAATACACGGGCCCTGATATGGAATTTACCGTGGCAGCAGGCATAGTAAAAAGAGAGGAAGGATCTCCCCTGCTGGTCCCGCCTGAGAAGAATGCAATAGCCTATCGGCTCGACGGGGGTGAAGGAGGAATAACCTATATTGGCACCGTGCTGACAACACCTGCCACCGCGGTGGAGGATTTTTCTGACCATCTCCTGATAGTCACCCGGTATACTCCTGGTACACCGCTGACCTATTATACAGGAGCAGGATGGAGCAAATGGGGCTTTGAAACAGATTCATCATGGACCCGCTATATCGAAGAGTTCTCCCGGAAACTGGCTTCTCCGCTGAAGATCAAAACTGAATAGGCCTTCCATGCGTTCCTCAGCCTGTAAAACAGCCCTCATGCTGCTGCTGATGGTAACTGCAGCACTCCGAACAGGCTGCGGTCAGTTCAAGAGCGCATTCACCCACTATTCTGTAGAAGACGGGCTTTCAGAAGGAGTAGTTCTCACAATGCACCAGGACCGCGACGGGCTGATGTGGTTCGGAACCTTCGACGGCCTGAACCGGTTCGACGGATACAGTTTCAAGGTATACAAGTCAGGGTTTAAATCCTCTTACGGCCTGACCAACAACCGCGTAGACCGGATCACGGAAGATGACCTCGGCTATCTGTGGATAATGAATAATGACGGTGAGGTCTACAGGATGAACACCCGTACCGAGGAATTTATAAACTTCAATGAAATCAGCTCCTCGGGGCCGGGCAACTACTCCCCTGTTAACCAGATCTACTGTTTCAGCGGCGGAGAGACATGGCTACAGGCCGAGACGGGAACATGCACCAGGGTAATCTCCTCAGCCTCTTCCAACGGTTATTTAATTGACAGGTTTGAGTGCCCTGGCACTGATGACATGCAGCCGAAAGTCAACTTCATCAGCACTGACAGTCGCGGGACAGTCTGGATGCTTACCTCCGGAGGCCTCTTCCGGGTCAGTGATAATGACAAAGTCCCCGTAAGGGTACTCACGGCCATCGTTCGCCCGGAGGGCAGAAACGGATTCTTTTGCTTTCATGAGACGGGAGACAGGCTATGGTTCGGAACCGGAAACGGAACAATAATCGTAACTGATCCTGAAGCAGGCTCATACGAAGAAATCAGTCTCGGGGTCAGCTCGGATATCATAAGCATCAGGCAGCTGAACAAGCGTGAACTGCTTATACTTACATCTGGTGACGGCTTCTTCGTCTATTCGCCTGTAACGTCGGAAAAAAGACATTTTGACACATCGCGATATCCTGTGATGCCCACAAACAAAATGGTTTCAGCCTATGTTGACCGGTATGGCGAGGCGTGGATTGAGTCAGTTGCAGACGGTGTGATACACTATGACCCTTTCACGGGAACGGTTCAGCATTTCAGGATGAATGTCGACAAAACGAATCCGAATGTGCTCCTTCCGAGCTTCGTCATCTTTGAAGATGTAAATGATATGCTGTGGATCTACCCGAGGGGAGGAGGTTTCTCACGATATAACCGTATAGAGCGCAGGCTTGAATACTTCTTCAATGAACCGGGAAGTGCCGACAGACGGTTTCCCAACCTGATCCATTCTGCCCTGTCAGACAACCAGGGAAACCTCTGGATCTGCACCATAACCCGGGGTATAGAAAAAGTCTCATTCTTCCCCAGCCTGTTCAGGGTAATCAGCCCTAAACCGGTGGCAGCATCCCACTCTGAAAATGAGGTCAGGGCCATCTTCGAGGACAACAACGGGAACCTCTGGGCCGCAACACGGGACGGAAGGGTTTACCTGTTTGATGCGGACAGAAAAATAACAGGGTACCTTCGTGATAACGGCACTTTCACCTCGGGCGAGGCATTCAATGCGCTTGTGTATGTTATCACCCAGGACAGCAAGGGGAACATCTGGATGGGCTCAAAAGGAGGTGGTCTCTTCAGGCTGGAACCAGTGGCCAGGGGACCGGCCTGCTGCTACAGCATTACAGGTTACCGTCATGACGATGCAAACCCGTACAGCCTGAGTCATGATAACGTCTACTCTGTCCATGAAGACCCTGACGGACGTATCTGGGTGGGCACGTTCAACGGAGGCCTCAACTACATCTCGGAAGAAGACGGCAGGGTCAGGTTCATCAACTCGGGCAACAGGCTGAAGAACTACCCGTACTCGAACCACAAACGGGTAAGATACATCACCTCTGACAACCAGGGCAGGATATGGGTGGGCACCACAAGCGGCCTGGTTATTTTTAAAAGTGATTTCAGGGAACCTGAAGATGCAAGGTTTACGACATGCTTTTTTGACCCTGACGTGGTAACCAGCCTTGCCAACAACGATGTACATTTTATATACTGTTCACCAAATGATGAGATATTTATCGCCACCTTCGGCGGAGGCCTGAACAGGGTTACGGGAAACGGAGAACAACCCGGATTCAAATCATACACTGTCAGGACAGGTGCCCCTGATGATGTGATTCTGAGCATAGTGGATGACCTGAACGGAAATCTCTGGCTTAGCAGTGAGAGAGGGATCCTTAAGTTCAACAAAGCGGCTGAATCATTTGAGATATACAGTGAACAGAGCGGCGTGGAGAAGAGGTATTTCTCAGAGGCAACCGGACTCAGGACAAGCAACGGCGAAATAATGTTCGGTTTTGACAGCGGCATCTATTGCTTTAATCCTGCACAGGTCAGGAAGGTCAACTACATCCCTCCTTTGCACTTCACAAGGGTATCTGTAGCAGGCACCGATGTACATACTGCCGGAGGCGACTATCACCCGGCAGGAGACAAGGCAGAACTTGCCACACTTGAGCTGGGACATGACCAGAAGAACCTTACTATAGAATTTGCTGCTCTGGATTACCGGAATCCCAGGAACATCCAGTATGCCCACAGGCTGGAGGGAGTCGATCCTGACTGGATCATCGCAAGGGGACAGCGTACCGCTTCCTATACAAACCTCGATCCCGGCGAATACCTTTTCAGCGTGAGATCGACCAATTCCGACGGTATCTGGGTAGACAACACACGGACGGTCAGGGTTACTGTCAAACCCTCATTCTGGCAGACACTGATGGCAAGGATCCTGATTGTACTTACAGGTGCTGCTCTGATTGCCCTGGCAATTTATGTCATCTTCACGATGTACAAGCTGCGTCACAAGGTGGAGGTTGAGCAGATCATTACCAACCTGAAGCTCAAGTTCTTCACAGATATTTCTCACGAGCTGCGCACTCCGCTTACACTGATTTCTTCACCTGTTACAAATATCCTTCAGAACGGCAGGCTCGACCCCGATGTACGGGATCAGCTGACTCTCGTGCAGAACAATACCCAGCGGATGCTCAGGCTCGTGAACCAGATACTTGACTTCAGGAAAGTGCAGAACCGGAAAATGAAGTTAAGGATAGAGGAGTTCCCTCTGGGGCCTTTTATTGCCGGTTTATGCGCTGACTTCCGCAAGGCGGCAGACGACAAGGGAATCATGTTTACAGTGGAAGACTTGTCGGAAGGTGAAAAGGTGTGGGCTGACCGTGACAAGGTGGAAAAGATCGCCTTTAACCTGGTCACAAATGCATTGAAGTTCACTCCCCGCGGGAAAAATGTGACCGTCACCGTAAAAAGAAACAGTGACTCCCTGGAAATGATTGTAGCAGACCAGGGGACAGGCCTGTCAAAAGAAAAGATGAAGAATCTGTTCATGCGATTCGGCAGTGATGACAGGGAGGTTATGACCCTCCAGCCCGGCACAGGCATAGGTCTTTCGCTGAGCAGGGAACTGGCAGAACTTCACCGCGCTGAACTGACTGCCGAAAGCGAGGAGGGCAAGGGAGCAACCTTCCGGGTAACTTTCAGGCTGGGATTCTCCCACTTTGACAACGAAACGGAATTTGTCCTGGCAGACGGACAAAACCCTCTCAGGTCACGCCAGGCTGCGTCAGTAATGATGGAAGAAGATGAAGAATCTGAGACCGGGGAAGGCGATGATGAACCTGTCCTGCTGTTCATAGAAGACAATGAAGAGTTGCGCAGCTTTATCAAGATTATCCTTTCCGACGGTTTCCATGTCATTGAGGCCGGTAACGGTATCGAAGGGTTCGAGATTGCCCGGAACCAGTTGCCTGATATAATTATTACTGACCTGATGATGCCTGAGATGGACGGACTCGAACTGGCACGCCGGATAAAGGAAGAGGTCACCACTTCACATATCCCCGTTGTGGTGCTTACGGCAAAATCAGACCTCGACACCCAGGTTGAAGCCCTGAAACGGGGAGCCGACGACTTTATAGCCAAACCCTTCAGCTCCACATACCTCAGGGCAAGAATTGAAAACATACTCCAGCAACGTAAAAAACTCCAGGAACTGTTCCTCTCATCACTTGATGACTATCGCCGGCCGAAAGCGGGGAAACCTGTTGATATCACTCCTTCTGAACCGGTAATAGAATCATATGATGACAGGCTCATGAAGAATCTGATGGAGGTGATGGAGGAGAATATTGACAATTCGGGGCTCACCGTTGACGAACTCGTATCGAAGATGGGTATCGGCAGGTCAGTTTTCTTCAAGAAGCTGAAGAGCCTCACCGGCCTTGCTCCTGTTGAGTTCATCAGGGAGGTGAGGGTCAAAAGGGCCGCACAACTGATTGAGTCAGGTGAATACACTATCTCCCAGGTAACTTACATGGTCGGATGCAATGATCCCCGCTACTTCTCCCGGATTTTCAAGCAGCGCTTCGGGATGACCCCCTCGGAATACAGGGACAAGCATGTAAAACAGAAACAGGGCTGAGCGCGGTTAAATTCTTCAATCATCATGAAAAAAGCACAATACATCATCTGCAACCTGCTTGCCATGACACTGCTCCTCTCATGCGGAAGCAGCAGCAACCGCGGTCTCGAATCCAAACTGTGGTCGGTACGGATGGCCGAGTCTGAAATGATCCGCAATCCCTCGCTATGGATGGCTGACTTCGTGACTGAGAAAAAATGGAACTATACGCAGGGGCTCATGGGTCTTGCATTCCTGAGACTCTATGATGCAACTGGTGACAGAAGATATTTTGATTATGCCAGGGGTTACGCCGACTCGCTCATAGACGCTGATGGCAACATCTTTAAGTACAGGATGGATAATTACAACCTTGACCAGGTCAATCCCGGCAAGATGATGTTCATCCTCCACGACCTTACCTCCGATCCCAGGTATGAGAAGGTGATTCAGACACTTTACCGGCAGCTGCAAAACCAGCCGCGTATAGCCGAAGGAGGCTTCTGGCACAAGATGGTCTACCCTGATCAGATGTGGCTTGACGGACTCTACATGGGAGCGCCCTTTTATGCCGAATACGCTTTGAGATATAACCGGCCGGATGATTTCAGTGACGTTGTCAACCAGTTTCTGGTTGTTGCGTCGCACACATATGACCCTGCCACGGGTCTTTACCGGCACGCTTTTGACGCATCCGGGAAGATGGCGTGGGCCGACAGCGTCACCGGGCAGGCTCCCCACGCATGGGGCAGGGCAATTGGGTGGTTCACGATGGCAATAGTTGATGTACTGGATTTCCTTCCCCGCGACCAGCCCGGAAGGGATGAGCTTACAGGAATACTGCAGGGAATTGTGAATAAACTGTCGGAAATCCAGGATCCTGCCACCGGCGGATGGTACCAGGTGCCTGACCGCTCAGGCGCTGAAGGCAACTACATTGAGACATCCTGCACCGCAATGTTCGCCTACTCGATATTCAAGGGCGTGCGGATGGGCTATCTTGATGGCAAATACCTGGCTGTTGCAGAAAAAGCGTACCTGGGTCTGCTGGACAATTTTATCGTTACAAACCCGGATGGAACTGTGAGCATGAAGAATATCTGCGGAGTGGCCGGCCTGGGAGGCAATCCTTACCGAGACGGGTCGTATGAATACTATATCGGCGAGGTGATCCGCGACAATGATCCCAAGGGAGTCGGGCCCTTCATAATGGCCAGCCTGGAATATGAGATGATCAGGAAATAGTCTGAGGATCTGAAGGTCTGAAGGTCTGAGGGTCTGAGACCTTCAGACCAAATTCTCCACTCTTTTGCCAAAAAAGTGTACCACCTCTGCAGGGCGCGGATTTACCTTTGTTTCAGAAAAAAATCAGGCTGCTGATCATGCATAGTTTTAAAACTGTTTTATTGTTTTTCATCATCGCCTTAATGCTTTCCTGCTCTGATGACGGCAGATGGAAGATGGCATCGGAAATCGAACGGGCGATTACCCTCACCTCTTTCCCGGCAGATACATTTATTATCACGGACTTCGGCGCAATATCAGGTGACAATTCATTCCTAAATACCGAAGCCATCAAGGCTGCGATAAGGAGCTGTAACGACAAAGGAGGCGGAGTGGTGTATGTGCCTGCAGGAACCTGGCATACGGGCCCGGTAACTATGCTGAGCAACGTCAACCTTCACGTTGCGGAGAACGCAACTCTGCTCTTCTCCACAGATTATGAGCTTTATCTGCCGCCTGTTCTTACCCGTTGGGAAGGGATGGACTGCTACAATATTCATCCGCTCATTTATGCGAGGGATGCTTCAAACATCGCCCTTACCGGGAAAGGGACAATTGACGGTCAGGCCTCAAACGAGGCCTGGTGGTGGATGAACGGTAATCCTGACTACGGCTGGCGCGAGGGGATGAACAACCAGAAGCTGTCAGGAAGAACAAAGCTCCTGGAATATGAGCAGAACCAGACACCGGCGGAGGAACGCCGTTTCGACATCAGGGGAGCCCTCCGGCCGCAGCTGATCAACTTCATGCATTGCAACACCGTGCTGGTCGAAGACCTGACAATCAGAAACTCCCCCTTCTGGGTGATTCACCCGGTACTGACTGACAACTTCATTCTAAGGGGTGTAACCATCCGGAGTGCAGGTCCCAATTCAGACGGGTGTGACCCTGAATCATGCAACGGGGTCCTGATAGAAAACTGCCGGTTTGACACCGGAGATGACTGCATCGCAATCAAGTCGGGACGGAACAACGACGGCAGAAGATGGTCAGTGCCGTCTCAGAACATTATCGTACGAAACTGCAAAATGGAAGACGGTCACGGCGGGGTGGTGATCGGAAGTGAGATTTCCGGCGGATTTAAAAATCTCTTTGTTGAGGATTGCGAGATGGACAGCCCGGAACTGTTGAGGGTAATCAGAATCAAGACCTCCGACTGTCGAGGCGGGTTGATAGAGAATGTGAATGTGCGAAATGTAAAGGTAGGCAGGTGTGAGGAGGCCGTCCTGAAGATCAATCTTATGTATGAGCCACAGGAGAACTGTCTAAGGAACTATCCTCCCTACGTAAGAAACGTGACACTCGAGAATGTAACATCTGCGCAGAGCAGGTACGGGCTTTATATTATCGGACTTGACGGCATGGTAAACGTGTCTGATGTGACAGTGAGGAACTGCACCTTCAACGGCGCGGAGGAGGGTGTCTCAATCACGGGTGCAGAAAGGGTAAGGCTGCGCAATGTCTCTGTCAACGGCAAAAAGATCAGGATCTGACGTGTTATTGTACAGGATTCCAGCCGTCATTGCGGGCAAAGACATTTACAACGGTATACTTCTTTGCCTCCTTGCGGCTGAGCTGCCGGCTCCACGGCACACGGGTTACGGGATTTACACCGGGGCCGGTGTTCCGGTATTCAGCATAACGGGCACTCTTCTCATTGGCTGTATTATCCCAGTTATGCCATCCTTCCGGCAGGATATGACCGCCCAGCTCGCATCTGAGAAAAACAGTTGCGGCATAAGGGCGCCATGGTCTCCCAAGATATACCCTTTCAATGCCGTCGGCAGCGGTGAGTCTGCATCGGTTGAAAACATATCCGAATTCATGGTCCTCAACCGTGGAGGCAGCAGTTACATAGGAATTCTTCTTGCTGTGTATATGACATCTCTCAAACCATGCTGTTGCAGGTCCGAAAATAAAATCGGTTGTCCCCTCTATGTAGCACTCCTCGTAATACTGACGGCTCTCCTGGTTGGCCGTGAGAAGCGTATCCTGGTTGCCCAGCAGCCGGCAGTGGCGGAATACAACCCTGTCACCATCAGCATGAACTGCTACTGCCTGCCCCACCGGACCGGCACTGTTCTCAAAAGTGATGTCCTCGGCAGTGAATCCGGAACCCTGAATCCAGATTGTATAGGTCCGAAAAGTCCCCATATTGTTCAAACCGGCATAATCATCCCAGGTAATGATTGTTTTCTCCGAACCCTCACCCTTCATATAAAGGTTGGTCACCCACGACGGAATAACGACCTTTTCCCTGTAAACACCGGCACTGATGTACATGTATGTGGTATCAGACATATAAGCCCTTATAGAGTTTACAGCCTCCTGTACCGAAGTGAATTCACCGGAGCCGTCAGCGGCTACGGTTATGTACCTGGGCTGGCCGATCATGGCAACCGATTGCATTGCCACTATTGCAGCAAATACGAACCTTTTAATCATACGTGAATTATTGATATTTTGAGACTCTAATTTAGTTTTTTATTGCTATTTTTCCGAAAAAGCTGAAAACCAATTAAAGAAAGACATGAAAGATCCGGGCAAGTACTCCTTCGGGATAGGTGACAGGTTCTCGCAACAGGGTAAAGCACAGCTAGAGGCATTGATGAATGCAGCTTCCGAACTGGGCGTTGAGATCACTCCCGTATGGAATAAATCAAACAGGGAACACAACATCGTCCATTCAGAACCGGCAGACACCCGCGCCGAGGCAGACGCTGCCGTTAAAGCCATGAATTACAACGGACCGTATTTTGTCGATGCTGACCATATTAACCTGAATACAGTTGACCGGTTCATCCCTCACTCCGACTTCTTCACTCTCGACGTTGCAGATTTTATCGGTAAAAAAGCTTCAGACACCGATATCGAGGGCTTCGTCGAAGCTCACCGCTCGTTTTTAGGAGAACTGCAGATACCGGGTATCGGGACCAGGATCATCGTAACCGAGAGCTATCTGAGGGAATTTGCCTCCAAATTCCTTTTTGCCGTCAATGAAGCTGCTGCAATATACAGGCATATAGCATCAATCAAGGGAGAAGGCTCATTCGTTACCGAGGTATCCATGGACGAGGTTGACCAGCCCCAGAAATCCATTGACCTGCTGTTCATTCTGAAGGGCCTGGCTGACCTTAAAGTCCCTGTGCAGACAATCGCTCCGAAATTCACAGGCCGTTTCAACAAGGGGGTAGACTATGAAGGTGACCCCCGCAGGTTCGGAACTGAGTTCGAGGAAGACATCCTTGTAATCAGATACGCCGTAAGGCATTTCGGCCTTCCGGCCGGCCTTAAACTGAGTGTTCATTCAGGCAGCGACAAGTTCTCAATATACCCCGTTATCGGGAACCTGATCCGGAAACATGACTGCGGCCTGCACCTGAAAACCGCAGGTACTACATGGCTCGAGGAGGTAATAGGACTAGCCCTCTCTGGCGGCTCCGGCCTTGGCATAGCCAGAACGATTTACCGGAAAGCCTTCGAAAGACGCGAGGAGCTCTGTGCTCCGTATGCAACCGTTATAGACATAAAACCTGAACTGCTTCCCCACCCTGATGAGGTAGATACTTGGCAGACGCTTAAATTCGCCGCTACCCTGAGACATGTACCAGGTGATCCGGATTACAATCCGAGCTTCCGGCAGCTCATACATGTAGGTTACAAGGTTGCAGCCGAACTGGGGAAAGCATATACTGACGCACTTGGAGAAAATGAACAGATAATCTCAACCTGTGTCTGGGAAAACATCTACAGGCGCCATATAATTCGTCTCTTCACAACAGCTTAAAATCATCTCCATGAAAGAGTATATAAACGAAGACTTCCTGTTACGGGGCGAGGCAGCCCGCAGGCTCTATCACGAACACTCGGAAGGATTCCCAATCATCGACTATCATTGCCACCTCAGCCCGGAAGCAATAGCCACTGACAGGCGCTTCGAAGACCTCGGTCAGTTATGGCTCGAGGGTGACCATTACAAGTGGCGGGCGATGCGCACCAACGGTATAAGTGAAAAATACATTACCGGAAAGGATACTTCCTTCCGGGAAAAATATGACAGGTGGGCCGAGACCGTACCAATGACAATGCGTAACCCGCTCTATGCATGGACCCACCTCGAACTCAAGAGGGTATTTGGCGTGGGCAGGATCCTGAATCCTGACACGGCAGCCGGGATATGGGAAGAGTGCACCGCCCTTCTTCAGCAACCGGGGTTTTCTGCACGAGGACTGATGAAGAAATTCAATGTCGAGGTTGTATGCACCACAGATGATCCGGTTGACAGCCTCGAACATCATAAGACAATCAGGGACCAGGGCTTTGAGATCAGAGTCCTGCCTGCATGGAGACCTGACAAAGCCATGTCACCTGAGAATCCGGAAAGGTTCATCGATTATGTCAGGAACCTCGAGGAGGTTTCCGGAACTGAGATAAAAGGATTTGCATCACTGATTGATGCCCTCCGGGTCAGACACGCCTTCTTCGCCGAAGCCGGATGCGTAATCAGTGATCATGGAATTGAACAGTTCCATGCCGATGACTACACCGAAAAAGAGGTTGGATATATCCTGCAGAAGGTGCTCTCCGGATCACGCCTTGAAAGCATTGAAATATCGAAGTTCAAATCAGCCATGCTTTATGAACTGGCTTTGATGGACAGTGAAAGAGGATGGGTCCAGCAGTTCCACTACGGTGCCATGCGCAACAACAACAGCCGGATGTTTGCACAGCTCGGTCCTGATACAGGATATGACTCAATAGGAGACTTCACGGTCGCCAGAACACTCTCAAAATTCCTCGACAGGCTGGACAGCGGTGGCAAACTGGCCAAAACGATAATCTATAACCTGAATCCGCGCGACAATGAGCTGATAGCAACAATGATCGGCAACTTCCAGGACGGATCTGCCGCCGGTAAAATCCAGTTCGGTGCCGGGTGGTGGTTTCTGGACCAGGAGACGGGCATGATCAACCAGCTCAATGCCCTGTCACTTATGGGCCTCCTCAGCAGATTCGTCGGGATGCTGACCGACTCACGCAGCTTTGTTTCTTACCCCAGGCATGAATACTTCCGGAGGATTCTCTGTAACATGCTTGGTGATGACATCGAAAATGGCAAACTGCCTGAATCAGAGATCGGAACAATCGGAAAAATTGTCGAGATGATCTCATATTACAATGCAAAGAACTATTTCGGTTTCTGATACAACCAAACAAAGAAAAATTATGTCAGGATTCAGACGGATAAATGTTGCATTGACGATGGAAGTCACAGGCCTTGTGCCTCTCTTCCATCATCATGATCCGGAGGTATGCAGGGAGGTTATAACCGCATGCCACGCAGGAGGAGCCAGAGTATTTGAATTCACAAACAGGGGCGACTTTGCCCATGAGGTCTTTGCCGAAATAAGAAAATGGGCTTTCAGGGAGTTGCCGGACATGATGATCGGCGCCGGATCAGTTCAGGACGCTCCCACTGCGGCAATATTTTTGCAGATGGGCGCCGACTTCATTGTGACGCCTTCACTGTGTCCGGAGGTGGCCAAAATCTGCAACCGGAGGAAAGTGCTCTGGATTTCCGGATGCGGAACGGTGACCGAGATATCACAGGCTGAGGAACTGGGTGCCGAGATAGTTAAAATTTTCCCGGGTTCCTCCGTTGGAGGACCATCATTTGTCAAGGCCATCAAGGGCCCGTGCCCCTGGACCAGCATCATGCCGACAGGTGGAGTGGAGCCAACTGAAGAAAACCTTGGCAAATGGTTCGGGGCTGGCGTAACATGCGTCGGCATGGGATCGGCACTCGTGACGGATAAAATTGTTAAAGCAGGAGACTGGAAGACTCTCGGGAAGATGGTGAAAGAAACACTCGACATCATCGGGAATCTGAAGAAAAACCTCAGTTGAGCATAGCTTCCTTTCATTTCTGACCGCGAAAACGAACCCATGTATTAACCCTATAAATAATCATTATGTCTTCAAAAACCACAGAATCCGGGATGACAAACTACAGGTGGGCCATCACCTCACTATTGTTCTTTTCAGTTGCAATAAACTACATGGACCGCCAGGTACTGTCACTGACCTGGAAGGATTTTATTGCGCCTGAGTTTCACTGGACCAACAATGATTACGGTACCATCACCGGTCTTTTCTCAATTTTTTATGCCGTCTGCCTTCTTTTTGCCGGAAGGTTTGTTGACTGGATTGACACCAAGAAGGGGTTTCTCTGGGCTATAGGCATATGGTCGGCAGGTGCAGTGCTTCACGCATTCTGCGGGATAGCAACATCAGGCATCACTGCCGGAAAATGGTTTGTGGGGTTTGAAGAGGCACGAAGAATAATCGGTACCGTTGATGACATAGGCATGGTAACCACGGTTAGCGTAACACTCTTCATTTTTGCACGGTTCGTGCTGGCTCTCGGGGAGGCGGGCAACTTCCCCGCGGCAATTAAAACAACTGCAGAGTTCTTTCCGAAAAAAGACCGTGCATTCTCAACAAGCATCTTTAATTCCGGGGCACAGGTAGGCGCCCTGATTGCGCCCATAACCGTACCTGTAATTGCGGCAAAATACGGCTGGGAAATGGCATTCATTGTAATCGGTGCGATTGGATTCATCTGGATGGGATTCTGGATCTTCATGTACAAAAAGCCTCATGAACACCCGCTTGTAAACAAGGAGGAACTTGATTACATCAACCAGGATACAATCGCTGAGACAAAGGCAAACAACAATGTGGCCAAACCGGAAAAGAAGATCCCATTCCTTCAGACTTTCAAATACCGACAGACATGGGCATTCGCCTTCGGCAAATTCATGACTGACGGAGTATGGTGGTTCTACCTTTTCTGGACACCTGCCTACCTTAGCGATGTCTACGGGCTCACTTCCGATACCACAATGGCAAAGACGCTTATATTCGTGCTCTACGCTATTGTGATGCTCTCAATTATAGGTGGCTGGCTGCCGAAATACTTCGTTGACAAACTGGGGATGAATCCGTATGCCGGGCGCATGCGCGCAATGCTGATATTTGCATTCTTCCCGCTGCTGGCACTTCTGGCACAACCGCTGGGGCACACATCCTACTGGTTCCCGGTAATAATAATCGGTATTGCCGGAGCAGCTCACCAGGCCTGGTCTGCCAACCTCTTTTCCACAATCGGTGACATGTTCCCGAAATCGGCTATTGCCACAATTACCGGGATAGGCGGAATGGCAGGCGGCATAGGAGCCTTCATAATCAACAAGGGGTCAGGAGCACTGTTTGACTTCGCATCCGGTACAACATTGGTTGACGGCCAGGCAGCAGTCATGACCAAGGAATTGCTTGCCACAGGAGCACAGTACCTCACCGGCCCAATGAAGTTTTTCGGATTTGAAGGCATAAGGGCAGGGTACTTCATCGTCTTCTGTATCTGCGCCGTGGCATACCTTATAGGTTGGATAGTGATGAAGATGCTGGTTCCGAAATACAAACCAATAGTAATTGACTAGATAAAAAAGACAGTAATGAATGATTTCAGTGATCTGAGAGGTAAGGTAGCCGCCATCACCGGCGGCAGCGGGGTGATCGGAATGACTCTCGTGAAGGGACTTTGCAGCGCCGGGGTGAAGGTGATAATACTGGATGTCAAGCCCGAAAGAGGCAGCGCCACGGCAGCCGAAATGGCGGCCAGACCCGATTGCGGGATGGCAACCAGTTTAGCGGCGGATGTCACCCACAGGGAATCGCTGATAAGGGCACGTGACCAGATAAGGGAAAAATTCGGCACCCTTGACATCCTCATAAACTGCGCCGGAGGAAACAAAGCCACTGCCACTACAGCAAAAGAGTTCATCGCGGGAAGCGAGAAAGACCTGAAAGGAACCTTCTTCGACCTTGATATCGAAGGATTTGAAGGCGTCTTCGATCTTAACTTCAAGGGTACTGTGCTGCCGACAATGATCCTGGCAGAAGACATGGTCAGAAAAGGGAGCGGAGTTATCCTTAACATCTCCTCGATGAACGCCTACAGGCCGCTTACGAAGATACCAGCCTATTCCGCAGCCAAGGCAGCCATCAACAACTTCACCCAGTGGCTGGCGGTACATTTCGCGCCCGCAGGCGTGAGAGTCAACGCCATCGCCCCGGGATTCCTGCTTACTAACCAGAACCGGTTCCTCCTCACTGACGAAAAAACCGGTGAGATGACCCCCAGGGGCAGGAAAATCATCTCCGCCACACCCATGGGACGCTATGCCGAACCGGAAGAACTGGTAGGTACAATGCTGTACCTTCTCTCCGGAGCCTCGTCATTCGTGACAGGTGTAGTGATACCTGTCGACGGAGGCTTCAGCGCTTATAGCGGCGTCTGACGGAACTTTATCCGCCGGCAGTTGTAATATAGATTGTTTACTTTTAATTCCATAGAGAATGGGCCTCCTGGAAGATTATAAACCGGAAAAAAGTTTTTTTATCGGCATCGACTCCGACGGCTGCGTCTTTGACACAATGGAGGTGAAACACAAGGAGTTCTTCTGCCCGAATACGGTTAAGTATTTCGGCCTGTTCGCCATAGCCAAATACGTCCGTGAGACATGGGACTTCGTGAACCTCTACTCCGTTACCCGCGGCATAAACCGTTTCCCGGCACTCATCAGGGTAATGGACCTGATAGCTGAGAGGCCGGAGGTGGCATATCGGGGAGTGACCCTTCCCGATATGGAACCGCTCAGGGAATGGGTAAAGAAAGAAACCAGGCTTGGCAATCCTGTCTTCAGTGAGTATGTCCGGGCAAATCCCTGTCCTGCCCTGGAAAAGGTTCTTGATTGGACCCTGGCAATAAATGCGGACATCGCAGCATGGCTGCGTGACACTCCTCCATTCCCATATGCAAGGAAATCAATAGAGAAGCTTAACCGTGTGGCTGATGCGATAGTGGTTTCTCAGACACCCCTCGAGGCGTTGACAAGAGAGTGGAGGGAGCATGGGATAGATGGTTATGTAAAGGCAATTGCAGGCCAGGAACAGGGGACCAAGAGCCAGCATATAACGATTGCGGCCTCGGGGAAGTATCGGCCGGAGAGGATGCTTATGATAGGCGACGCTCCGGGTGACCTGAAGGCGGCTGACGATAACGGGGCCCTCTTCTTCCCGGTGATACCGGGTGATGAAGACACCTCGTGGAGACTGTTCCATGATGAGGCTCTTGAAAGGTTCATTTCCGGGACATACAAAGGTGATTACCAGGAGAGGCTTATCGGAGAATTCCGCCGCTCACTGCCGGAGGTACCGCCCTGGAGGAATCATTGACCATATAGCAAGAACATTAGCGCAATGTAAGTGCCATAATGGTCCGGGGAATGGGCAGCGGCCAGAAGCAAAAAAATTGAATAAAATGGTATACTATTCAGAATACGGAAATGACAGGGGGTTTGACAGGGATATGGCCAGGGCGGCCCTTGAATCTATCCTCGGCAGCTTCAGCGGAAGGAACCGGGTGCTGATTCTGCCCCCTGACATAACCCGGGCACATTCAGGTGCGGGAATGATTACCGAGCTGCTCTGGGAGAAGCTGGGGGAAAGGGTCACCGATATACTACCTGCACTGGGGACGCATGTTCCCATGGAGTCCGCTGAGATCGTGAGGATGTTCGGAAAAACTCCCCTCACACTCTTCAGGGAGCACCGCTGGCGAACAGACATCGAGGAGCTCGGAAGGGTGCCTGCATCATTCATATCATCGGTAACAGGCGGCCGCCTCAGCTTTGACTACCCTGTGCAGGTTAACCGCCTGCTTTCATCAGGTGGGCATGATCTGATTATCTCTGTTGGCCAGGTGGTGCCCCATGAGGTCACCGGCATGGCCAATTACAACAAGAACGTCTTTGTGGGCTGCGGCGGAAGCGAGGCCATCAACAAGAGCCATTTCATCGGGGCAGTGCACGGCATTGAAAATATCCTGGGCACGGCTGACAATCCGGTCAGGGCAGTGTTGAACAAAGCATCTGAGATTGCGGCACCACGGCTGCCATTGCTTTATATCCTGACGGTGGTGGCGCCTGACAGTGAAGGTTGCCTGAAGATAAGGGGCCTCTTTGCCGGTGATGACATTGAATGCTTCAGGCAGGCAGCAGCGCTCTCGCGCGAATTAAACTTCACCACGATGCCTCACAGGTTGAAGAAGGTGGTTGTGTGGCTTGATCCGGAAGAGTTCAAGAGCACATGGCTGGGCAACAAGAGCATCTACCGCACCCGCATGATGATTGCCGATGACGGCGAACTTGTGGTGCTGGCCCCCGGTGTCAGGACCTTTGGTGAAGACCCGGCCATTGACAGGCTCATCAGGAAATATGGCTACCGGACCACCCCGGAGATACTCGCATTCACCGAAGCCAATGACGACCTGAAGGAAAACCTCAGTGCCGCGGCCCATCTCATCCACGGCTCACCAGAGAACCGTTTCAGGGTGACATATGCAGCCGGTCACCTCAGCCGGCAGGAGGTCGAATCGGTTGGCTACGGGTATGGTGAAATCGGTGTGCTCATGAAGAGGTATGACCCCCGGAGTCTGAAGACAGGTTTTCACACTACCGCAGACGGCGAAGAGTTTTACTTTATCTCGAATCCCGCCACGGGGCTCTGGAAGGCGGCAGAACAGGAGTAGGATCATGAAGATAATTATAGACGAAAAGATACCCTTCATCAGGGGTGCATTCGAACGGTGGGCTGATGTGATTTACGCACCGGGTCGCAGCATTGATCCCCGTATGGTTGCCGACGCAGATGCGCTTATCGTGCGTACCCGGACCAAATGCAATGCCTCGCTCCTTGAGGGAAGCAGCGTAAGGATAGTAGCCTCTGCCACAATAGGATTTGATCACATCGATACAGCATGGCTGGAGCAGAATGGCATAAGGTGGGCTAATGCGCCGGGTTGCAACTCCGGCTCCGTGATGCAGTACATCACCTCCCTCCTCTTCTTCCTGGCTAAGAAACATTCGTTTGATCCCGGGTCCATGACACTGGGCATTGTGGGTGTCGGCAACGTCGGGTCAAAGGTGGCGAGGGCTGCAAGTGCCATCGGCATGCGGATAATGCTGAATGACCCGCCAAGGCAGAGACTGGAAGAGGGTACAGGATTGCCTGCGATGGCAGGCAGGGGTGGAACTCAGTTCCACCCCCTACGCAAAATATTGACAGATTGTGACATAATTACATTGCACGTACCCCTTACCCTTGAGGGCGATGACAAAACCTTCCACCTGATTGACAGGGATATACTATCGCGGATCGGAAGACAGAAGATAATCATCAATACGTCGCGCGGTGAAGTGGTTGACAACCTGGCGCTGCGTGAAACGCTGAAATCGGGCAGACTGCGCGGCGCCGCCCTTGACGTTTGGGAGGGCGAGCCGGCTGCCGACCCGCAGCTGATTGACCTGGCTGACATTGCCACCCCTCACATTGCAGGTTACTCCGTTGACGGCAAGGCCAACGCAACAGTCAGCTCCGTCCGGGCTGTGGCTGCTGAACTCGGATTGCCTATGAATGACTGGGCCCCGGCGGAGCTGCCTCAGCCGGCCATGTCGTTGATAGACCTTACCGGCAAGGGCGGCGCCGCGCCAGTTGAACTTGTGGCACAGGCAGTAAAACATACATACCCGGTGGAGGAGGACGACCTCCTCTTCCGAAACGACAGGGAAAATTTCGAGTATCTTCGTGACAACTACAGGATCAGGCGCGAATTCTCATCATACAGGGTACGAACTAATGACAGGGAAGCAGAACAGATTCTTCAAGAACTTGGTTTTCATATAGTTAAATAAAACAACCATATTATATCAACATGAAAGCAGACATTGGACTGATCGGGCTTGCAGTAATGGGCGAGAACCTGGTATTGAATATTGAGAGCAGGGGTTATACCGTGGCGGTATACAACCGAACGACTGAGAAGGTATCCGCATTTGTAAACGGGCGCGGAAAGGGAAAGAAATTGATCGCGGCTTACTCACTCGGGGAGTTCATCGAAAGCCTCAGCCGGCCCAGAAAAGTGATGCTGATGGTCAAGGCAGGGAAGCCTGTGGATGACTTCATCGAGTTGCTGATACCCCTTCTTGATAAGGGTGACATAATAATTGAGGGTGGTAATTCTCATTTTCCTGACACGATAAGGCGAACGGCATATGTTGAGAGCAAGGGTCTGCTATACATCGGGACCGGCGTATCCGGCGGTGAGGAGGGTGCCCTGCTCGGCCCCTCGATGATGCCTGGCGGATCGAAGGAGGCATGGCCTCATGTGAAGGATATTTTCTTTTCAATCGCAGCCCGTGCTGCCGACGGCGCCCCCTGCGTAACATGGATAGGTGACAATGGCGCCGGACACTTCGTCAAGATGGCACATAACGGTATCGAATACGGTGACATGCAGCTGATATGCGAAGCTTACCACCTGATGCTCAGCTCCGGACAGTTCACCTATGATGAAATGGCTGATATCTTCGACGAGTGGAATAAGGGCGAACTTGACTCCTATCTCATCCAGATAACCGGAGAAATACTCCGGTTCAGGGACACAGACGGCCAGCCTCTTGTCACCAGGATACTTGACTCAGCAGGTCAGAAGGGAACAGGCAAATGGACCGTTATCAGCGCGCTCGATCACGGGGTACCTCTGAGTCTTATCGGCGAATCGGTTTTCGCCCGCTTCATTTCATCGATGAAAAAGGAGAGGGAGAAAGCCTCTCCCCTCTTTACCAGCCCCGCCACAATCTCCCTGCCTGACAAAAAGCAGTTTGTAGATGACATCCGAAAGGCGCTGTACTCATCAAAGATCGTTTCCTATGCACAGGGATTCAACCTGCTCAGGAACGCTGCCGCAGAATACAAATGGGATCTCAACTACGGTGAGATAGCCATGATATGGAGGGGCGGGTGCATAATACGGTCAGCCTTCCTTAATAAGATATACGAAGCTTTCAGGCGTGAGCCGGGCCTGCCAAACCTGATCATGGACAGCTACTTCACAGCGATACTCAGGAAAAACAGCGACAGCTGGCGCCGCATTGTGGCTCATGCTGTGGCAACTGGCATACCTGTGCCTACAATGAGCTCAGCCCTGGCCTGGTTTGACAGCTACCGTTCTGAGTGGCTCCCTGCCAACCTCCTGCAGGCGCAGCGTGACTATTTCGGGGCACATACATACCAGCGTACCGACAAACCGGAAGGTGAATTTTTTCATACAAACTGGACCGGACGCGGTGGCGATACCGCATCATCAACCTATAATGCCTGAGCAGAACATGCAACACCGCCTCATTGCCAGATCAGTTCAGGCTGTGGCAGTATCCCTTTCATCTCAACCTAATATTGGCTGAAAAGGCACCTGTAAGACTTTTTTCTTATTTTTACCTTAACAAAAAGGCTTGAATCATTATGACCAAAAATGTAAACGAACGCGCAGCAGACAATATCCGTATCCTTTCGATGGCTATGGTAGAGAAAGCCAACTCCGGGCATCCCGGGGGAGCCATGGGCGGAGCTGATTTCATCCACATCCTCTATTCCGAATTCCTGAGATTTGATCCGGCTGACCCTGAATGGATAAACCGTGACCGTTTTTTCCTCGACCCCGGACACATGTCTCCCATGCTTTATTCCGTGCTGACTCTCACCGGTCATTTCACAGTTGATGACATAATGCAATTCAGGCAGTGGGGAAGTGTCACACCCGGGCACCCCGAACTGGACGTAAAGAGGGGTGTCGAGAACACATCGGGCCCCCTCGGACAGGGTCACACAATGGCTGTCGGCGCCGCAATAGCTGAAAAGTTCCTCACAGCCAGGTTCGGGCGGTTGTTCGAACACAGGATATATGCATATATCTCTGACGGCGGCATCCAGGAGGAGATATCGCAGGGTGCAGGCAGGCTTGCGGGTCATCTGGGGCTGAGCAACCTCGTAATGTTCTATGACTCGAATGATATCCAGCTCTCGACAGAGACTTCGGCGGTGACTTCTGAAGACACAGCGGCCAAGTACAAGGCCTGGGGCTGGCGCGTGATGGAAATAGATGGCCACAGTCATGATCAGATAAGGGGCGCATTGCGGATGGCTGCAGACGAAAACGAAAAGCCAGTCCTTATAATCGGCCGGACTGTTATGGGCAAAGGCCTTATTGACGAAGCAGGAAACAGCTTCGAGAGAAAAACATCGACTCACGGGCAGCCTGTTACACATGCAGGTGCTTCATTCAAAAAGTCAGTAGCCAACCTGGGTGGCGATCCTGAAAATCCGTTTGCAATCTTCAGCGATGTAAAGCAACTCTATTCGGATATAATAAAAGGGAAAAAGGCTGCCTCAGATGCCTGGAAACAGAAGAAGGATACATGGGCGGCAGCTAATCCTGATTCGGATCGCCTGCTGGCGAGCTTCTACTCCGGAATCATTCCGGAGATCAACTTCGCCGCAGTGGCACAGAAGGAAAATGATGCAACCCGTAACGCCTCAGCTGTCCTGCTCTCACTCTTTGCGGAGAAGATCCCCAACATGATTGTGGCTTCGGCAGACCTGGCCAATTCGGACAAGACCGACGGGTTCCTCAAGAAGAGCAAACCACTTGTAAAGGGTGATTTCTCAGGCGCTTTCCTTCATGCCGGTGTTTCCGAACTTACAATGGCTGCCGTGATGAACGGGATGGCTCTCCATGGCGGAATAATTCCGGTATGCGGTACCTTCTTCGTTTTCTCTGACTATATGAAGCCAGCCGTCAGGCTTGCTGCCCTGATGGGTCTGCCTGTAAAGTATGTCTGGACCCACGACGCATTCCGCGTCGGAGAAGACGGCCCGACCCACCAGCCGGTGGAGCAGGAGGCACAGATAAGGCTCATGGAACACCTGAAGAACCATCACGGAGAGAACAGCATGCTTGTGCTTCGTCCGGCCGACGCCATCGAGACAAACATTGCATGGAAACTGGCTCTTGAAAATAAAACCACTCCGACGGCTCTGATTCTTTCACGGCAGAACATTAAAACACTGCCGGCAACTGGAACCACACGGGCAGATGCCGCTGCCATGGCTGCCAGGGGCGCCTATACAGTAACGGACAGTGACGGCAGGCCTGATATCATACTTGTCGCCAGCGGATCAGAGGTGGCAACGCTGGTCGAGGCAGCCTCTCTGCTAATGGCTGACGGAATAAAAACAAGAATTGTCTCGGCACCATCTGAGGGATTGTTCCGCCTGCAGGACGAGCAATACCGAAACAGCGTCATCACCAAGGGCATCCCGGTATTCTGCCTGACGGCTGGGCTGCCTGTAACAATGCTTGGCTTCGCCGGATCAGAAGGAAAAATCTGGGGACTCGGGAGCTTCGGTTTCTCTGCCGCCTACGGAATCCTCGATCAGAAACTCGGATTCACCGGTGAAAACGTGGTAAAAGAGGTGAAGAATTTCCTTTTGAAATAGCGGTCTCCGGACCGGAGTGCGGTCTCCCCCGGGGACCGCACTTTCTTTAACCAGAATAGCCTTATTAATGTAATTTTGTTACGCATAATCTTTAAACCCTCCCGAGATGAAAGTACTGAAATGGATCTTTATCGTACTCATTGCAATGCTTGCAATCCTGATTGTTATCGGCTTTGCCATGCCAAAAGAGACTAAGATGACCACTTCCGAGGAGATTAACCTCCCTCCTGCAAAAGTGTTCCACTTTGTTGCAGGGTTCGTTAACCGTACTGCATGGGACCCCTGGATCAAAGCAGACACTGCAGTAAAATGCACGTTTGACATCGTACCCGGATACGTCGGTTCGAAATACAACTGGGACGGTCCGGTGGTGGGCAAGGGAACTATGCTTGTCGATTCCGTTGTCTTCGGATCATATATTCTGAACCAGGTCTCGCTGATGCCAGGAAAGTTCATTCCCGAGGAATGGGTATTCACCCCTTCGGAGAACGGGACATCGGTCAAGTGGACCATCACCATGTCGTCAGGATCACCCTTCGGACGGCTGGCCAACAAGGCTTTCTCGGGCATAATCCGGAAAACAATGGATAGTGGCAGGGAAGCGCTTAAGACATATCTCGAAGCCAACGGCGTACAGCTGAGCAGCATCACCGAGATCGGCATCGAAGAGTACCCTGCTGTGGAAGCGCTCACGATCAGCGCTGTAATGAGCCAGCAGGAAATTGGTGCATGGTACGGTCAGAGCCTGGGAAAGCTCTATCCGGCGATCGAAGCGGAGAACCTGCAGCCACAGGGACCGCCCTTTGCATTCTATGAAGGATATGACCCTGCCTCAGGTAAATTTACCGTGACAGCCGGAATGCCAATCTCCGCAGGAGGCAAAAACAGCGGTGAAATCAGGCTGATGAAGTACAACTCATTTATGGCTCTCAAAGGATTGCACAACGGACCATATGACGAGCTGTCCGTTTCCTACGGAAAACTTGAGAACTATGCCAGGGAAAACGGAATTGAACTCTCAGGGGCTGTATGGGAATTTTACCTCACTGACCCCGCTGACGCCACCGATCCGAACCAGCTGCTCACCCAGATTGCCATGCAACTGAAAACCAAATAATTATTTTCACTGCTGCCTATTGCCTCTTGCCAAATGCCCATTTTCGACATATCCCCCGGAGTCAAAGGACTCATATTTGACCTTGACGGAACCCTTGCTGATACAATGCCCTGGCACTACCAGGCATGGCAGAAGGCATGTGCCAGGTTCGGAATAATAATGGAAACAGAGTTTCTTCAGGCTCACACCGGGGCTCCGGGGTGGAAGATAGCCGAGGAGGTAATTGCGGTTAACGGCAAAACAGGGATTGTTTCTCCGGAAGATATCATGCAGGTAAAGCTCGAAGAGTTCTTTGAGATCCAGCATAACGTCACGCCGATAGAACCGGTCACAGCGCTGGTTCAGAAGTACCATGGCAGGCTTCCTATGTCTGTTGGCACCGGCGGGCACCGCGAGGCGGTTGAGAAGACACTCGAGATAATCGGCTTAAGGAAATTCTTTGACATAATAGTGACTGCCAATGACGTCTCCAGGCACAAGCCACACCCCGAGACATTCCTCCGGTGTGCGGAGCTGATGGGTGTCAGCCCTGCCGATTGTGAGGTCTTCGAAGACGGCGACCTGGGTATTGAGGCAGCAAGGCGCGCCGGAATGATTGCCACAGACGTCAGGACATGGTATGACTCTTCCTGGTCGGAGGGTCTGAGGGTCTGAGAGTCTGAAGGTCTGAGGGTCTGAGAGTCTGAAGGTCTGAGGGTCTGAAGGTCGGAGGGTCTGAGAGTCTGAGGGTCTGAGAGTCTGAAGGTCGGAA
>Ga0116155_10000160_pt1 | contig 70970 bp, 44 predicted proteins | sample AD_UKC032_MetaG_FD_89890 | JGI IMG/M metagenome (GOLD analysis project Ga0116155, IMG submission 89890) | Active sludge microbial communities of municipal wastewater-treating anaerobic digesters from USA - AD_UKC032_MetaG | ecosystem: Engineered > Bioreactor > Anaerobic > Digestate | place: USA...
TAAAAAATGAGTACATTTGCAATTTATTTTTTTAAAGGTTATTTGATCAATAATTACTTATAATCAGAAATGGCAACAAAAAAATTCATCACTTGTGACGGCAACCAGGCAGCATCGCACATAGCTTACATGTTCAGCGAGGTGGCCTGTATCTATCCAATTACACCTTCATCCACCATGGCAGAATATGTTGATGAGTGGGCTGCACACGGACTTAAGAATATGTTCGGTGAAGAGGTAAAGGTGGTTGAGATGCAGAGTGAGGCCGGTGCTGCAGGAGCAGTACACGGATCGCTTCAGTCAGGTGCACTGACGTCAACATTCACAGCATCACAGGGGCTTCTTCTCATGATCCCCAACATGTATAAAATTGCAGGCGAACTGCTTCCCGGAGTATTCCATGTCAGCGCACGTACTGTTGCTGCACATGCACTTTCAATCTTCGGTGACCACGGTGACATCTATGCCACCCGACAGACAGGATTTGCCCTGCTTGCCACCGGAAGCGTTCAGGAGATTATGGACCTTGCGGGTGTTGCTCATCTTGCATCAATCAAATCAAGGGTTCCTTTCCTTCACTTCTTTGACGGGTTCCGTTCATCACATGAGATCCAGAAGGTTGAGGAGATGAGCATGGAAGAGATGAAGAAGCTTGTTGACACTGACTCCCTGAAGGCATTCCGTGACAGGGCACTCAATCCCGGCAAACCTGTTACAAGGGGTACCGCACAGAACCCTGATATCTTCTTCCAGGCAAAAGAAGCGTCAAACCGTTTCTACACCAACCTTGACGACACAGTCAACGAGTACATGGAGAAGATCAATGCAATTACCGGCCGTACCTACAAGCCCTTCACCTACTACGGCGCACCCGATGCAGAGAACATCATAATTGCAATGGGCTCCGTGACGGAAACCATAAAGGAGGTTATCGATTACCTTGCAGAGACAAAGGGAGAAAAACTCGGTCTCATCAGTGTCCATCTTTACAGGCCCTTCTCAGCAAAATACCTGTTCAACGTCCTGCCGAAGAGTGTGAAGCGCATAACCGTTCTCGACCGCACCAAGGAACCGGGTGCCAACGGTGATCCCCTTTACCTCGATGTCAAGGAAATATTCTATGATCAGAAGGTGCAGCCTGTCATCCTTGGCGGACGCTACGGCCTAAGCTCCAAGGATACCACTCCTTCACAGATGATCTCGGTATTCGAGAACATGAAGAAGGCTGCGCCTATGAACCAGTTCACAGTCGGTATCGTTGATGACGTGACGTTCAGGTCGCTTCCGCAGCTTCCCGAGATCAACGTGAGCCATAAGGGCACATATTCCGCCAAATTTTACGGCATCGGATCTGACGGAACTGTCGGCGCCAACAAGAACTCGATAAAAATAATAGGTGAGACAACCGACAAGTATTGCCAGGCTTACTTCGCATATGATTCAAAGAAATCAGGCGGTGTGACAACCTCGCATCTCCGTTTCGGTGATCATCCGATCCGCTCCCCGTATCTTGTGAACACTCCGGACTTCGTGGCTTGCCACGTACCTTCGTACCTTGACAAGTATGACATGCTCCGCGGCCTCAAGAAAGGCGGTACATTCCTTCTGAACTCAATATGGGATGCCGAAGAGACGAAGAGCAAACTGCCTGACAGTATGAAGAAGTACCTTGCAGAAAACAAGATCAACTTCTTCATCATCAATGCAACCAGCATTGCTGAAGAACTGGGCCTGGGAACCAGGACCAACACAATAATGCAGAGCGCCTTCTTCAAGGTATCGGAAGTAATTCCCTATAAACTTGCTGTTGATGAGATGAAACATGCAGTCATCAAGGCTTATGGCAAGAAGGGTGAAAACGTTGTAAAGATGAACAATGACGCCATCGATCGCGGTGGTGACGTTGTCAGGGTTGAGATACCTGCAGAATGGGCAGGCATAAAGCCAGCCACAGTAAAGGAAGACAACACCAAACCGGCCTTTATACGCGAGGTTGTGGATGTCATCAACGGCCAGAGGGGTGATGATCTCCCGGTCAGTGCGTTCGTAGGACGCGAGGATGGAACATTCCCGGCCGGAACATCAGCTTATGAAAAGCGTGGAATTGCCGTGAACGTTCCTGAGTGGCAGATGGACAAGTGCATACAGTGCAACCAGTGCTCATATGTATGTCCTCACGCTGCAATACGTCCATTCCTCCTCACCGATGAAGAGCTTGCAGCAGCACCGGCCGGCACCACTGCAAAACAGGGTATCGGTAACACAAAGAGTCACAAGTTCAGGATCCAGGTCAGCGTATTTGACTGCACCGGTTGCGGAAACTGTGCCGATGTATGCCCTGCCAAGGAAAAGGCACTCATCATGAAACCGCTGGAGTCTCAGCTTGAACAGGCTGACAGGTGGACTTACATGCATGAAAAGGTCGGGTACAAGGATACAGTTGTTGACAAGTACACGAACGTCAAGAATTCACAGTTTGCACAGCCGCTGTTCGAGTTTTCGGGAGCATGTGCAGGTTGCGGCGAGACACCCTATATCAAGGCTATCACGCAGCTATACGGTGACAGGATGGTAATCTCCAACGCCACAGGTTGTTCATCCATCTATGGTGGTTCGGCTCCTTCAATGCCTTACACGGTGAACAAGGACGGTCACGGTCCGGCATGGGCCAACTCACTGTTCGAAGACAATGCCGAGTATGGATTCGGGATCATGCTTGGCGCCACCCGCATCAGGGAGCGTCTTGAGCGCCTCATGAAGGAGAGCCTCGGCAGCGGACTCGCACCAGAGACTGTGGCAGCATTCAACGAATGGATAGCTGAAAAGGAAAACTCAAAAGTCAGCAGGGCTGTTTCAGAGAAGGTTATAGCAGCATGTGAAAAGGACAAGGCACCTGTCTGCAAAGAGATCCTCGGGCTGAAGAGCTACCTGATCAAGAAGTCATTCTGGGTATTTGGTGGTGACGGATGGGCTTATGACATAGGTTACGGCGGCCTTGACCACGTGCTTGCCTCAGGCGAAAACATCAATGTCCTCGTTCTTGACACAGAGGTATACTCCAACACCGGCGGCCAGGCTTCCAAGTCGACCCCGGCAGGTGCAGTTGCCAAATTTGCAGCCTCAGGCAAGAAGATCCGCAAGAAGGATCTCGGGCAGATGGCAATGACCTACGGCTACGTCTATGTGGCACAGGTTGCGATGGGCTCGAGCCAGAACCAGTATTTCAAGGCTATCCGTGAGGCTGAAGAGTATCCCGGACCGTCACTCGTCATCGCCTACTCACCCTGTATCAACCACGGCCTCCGCAATGGCATGGGCAAGACACAGCAGCAGGCTGAAGATGCAGTTGCCGCAGGATACTGGCACCTGTACAGGTTCGACCCGCGCCTTGAGGCAGAGGGCAAGAACCCCTTCCAGCTCGACTCCAAGGAGCCGGATTGGAGCAAATTCCAGGATTTCCTGAGGTCAGAGGTGCGTTATACCTCGCTGCTGAAGGACTTCCCCGGTGAGGCCGACGTGCTGTTCAGGCATGCTGAGGAAAACGCAAAATGGAGATACAACAACTACAAGCGTCTTTCCCTGCAGGAATTCGGCACAGTACCCGCAGGCACTGAAACCAAAACAGAATAAAGCTGTTATATGACGAAAGGAGAGCCGGCGCTGACCGGCTCTCTTCTTTTTATGAAGTAAAACCGGTATCTTTGCGCCCGGCAAAAAACAAGGACAGAATTCCGGGAAACTGAAACACAATGGGAAGGGCACTGGCGATAGACTATGGAAGAAAGAGATGCGGAGTGGCGGTAACCGACCCCTTGAGGATCATCGCTTCTCCCCTTCTGACTGTACCGTCAGGGGAGCTGGAAGCTTTTCTGCGCGACTACATCCCACGCGAGAACGTAACGGATGTCGTGATCGGTTACCCGGTCACCGTGAACAATTTGCCCAGCGAAAGCGTAAAATACATAGATCCGTTCATTGCAAGATTCAGGAAGATTTTTCCGGATACACCCCTGCACCTTGCCGATGAACGATTCACATCACAGTTGGCAATGCAGGCAATGATAGACGGCGGAGTAAGCAGGAGCGGAAGGCGTGACAAGGCAATGACTGACCGCATCAGCGCATCAATAATACTCCAGTCGTGGCTCAGGGGCCAGGAGAATAAAAACAGGAACTGAAGAAGAGATGACTTACCCGATTTACGTATACGGACACCCGGTCCTCAGAAAGGTGGCACAGGAAATAGACAAGGATTATCCTGACCTTGACAGGTTCATCGAAGATATGTTCGAAACCATGTACAAGTCTGACGGTCTTGGCCTTGCAGCCCCCCAGGTTGGAAAATCGATAAGGCTCTTCGTCATTGACGGTGAGCCTCTGGCCGAGGATCACCCGGAGATGAAGGACTTCAGACAGGCTTTTATCAACCCGCAGGTGGTAGAGCGCAAAGGCGCCAGGGTGCCGATGAATGAGGGATGTCTCAGCCTTCCGGGTCTTCACGAGGAGGTTGACCGTGAATCGGAGATCCGTATACAATACTATGACACGCAGTGGAACTTCCATGACGAGGTTTATACCGGTTATAAAGCCAGGGTTGTTCTTCATGAGTATGACCACCTTGACGGTGTTCTCTTTCCCGACAGGCTCAGCCCGCTTCGACGGCGCCTTCTGAAGGGCAAACTGAATGACATCAGCAAGGGAAAATTTGAAGCTGCTTACCGGACAGTGCTTCCAACCGGCAGGTAAAATGCCTGCCATTGATCCGTATCTGCATATTTCTTAACTTACATGGGTCTTAACGCTGCTGACCCGTGCATTTCAGGGATATACCGTTCCTGAGGCTTACCGTGCCGCTCTGTGCCGGAGTAATCATGGCTGAATACATCCATGGCATTACCCTTGTTGCAGTGGCTGCAGGCATCGTTGCCCTGACCGTGATGGCTCTTCGTCTTCAGCATTCCGGCTACCACTCTGACATAATTTTCGGAGTATGCATGATACTTTTTATGATAACCGCCGGCTTCGTGCTTCGTACATGGGAAGGCAGCCGGCTGAGCGATCTCGGAAGTGAGCGGCAGGAGATAACCCTTCGTTTTTCGGATTACCCTGGCAGAGGCAACAGCAGTTGTTCGCTGAGGGCACGCATAGTCAGCGTCAGATCAGGTGATACCGTAACAATGCCCCGTGGCTCGATGCTTTTATGGTTCATTGGTGATACCGTTCCGTCCGCCTGGAAGCCCGGTGACATGGCAACAGTACTTGTGAGACCTGTTCAGGTGAAGAACAACGGCAATCCTTGTGAGTTCAATTATCGCAGGTACATGAATGGCCAGGGGATCAGGTACATGGCTTTCTTCAGGGCAGATGACATCACGGCGTTTTATCCCGGCACCAACCGCACAATCCGCGAAAAGTCGGTTGTCGCTGCCCATGGCATGATTGATGTTTTCCGTCGTGCCGGACTGCAGGGTGAAGCACTCGGACTCATCACTGCTTTGACAATTGGAGACAAGGAACTCCTTGACAGGGAGCGTCTGACAACATTCTCAAGGTCAGGAGCAATGCATATAATGGCTGTATCGGGCCTTCACGTGGGTATGATAAGCATGGCACTCTCATGGCTCCTCTTCTTTTTGCGTGGGCCGATGAAGAGGTACAGGGCACTGATAATCGTCCCCGCACTGTGGGGGTTTGCCTTTATCACAGGTCTCACTCCCTCAGTATTGAGGGCAACAATAATGTTCACGTTTCTGCAGGCAGGAAGCATTCTCAACCGGCCGGCCACAGGGATGAACAACCTCCTGGCTTCAGCTTTTATTATCACTGCAATTCACCCTTCGGTAATATTTGAGGCCGGATTCCAGCTCTCCTACCTCGCCGTGGCCTTTATAATTGCCTTTTACACTCCTCTTTACAGGCTGATCAAATTAAGGAACCGCATAGCCGATTATCTGTGGCAGATGATTTCGGTTTCCCTTGTAGCACAGGCAGGGACGCTGGCGCTTTCGGTGAGTCTGTTCAACATTTTTCCCCTGCTGTTTCTCCTCACCAACCTAGTTGTCATCCCGGTTTCATTCCTGGTATTGATACTTGCGTTGCTCCTTCTGGCATCTTCGCCCGTCCACGCACTGGCGTCATTTTTCGCCATACTTCTTGATCGTCTGGCCGGTTTCACACTTGGCTTCACACGTATCATCAGTTCTGCTGACCATGGCGTGATAACAGGTATCGGCCTGTCAGCCGCAGAGACCATTATGATGACAATCGCATCCGCCCTTTTCCTTGCCGCCCTCCTGCGCATCTCGGGGCTGACTCTCAGACCGTTCCTGCTGGCCCTGGCACTTCTTCTGGCATGCAATGGCTTGAAAATGGTACAGGAGATGAAGCGCGACATGATAATCACATACAACATAAGGGGTGAGAAGCTCATTGCAAGACAATACGGGAGGCTGCTGCTTGTTCCGTCATCTGCCGCCGGCATCCCGGCTGAGGTGCAGAAGCATGCTTTCACCCGGGGGCTAAAGATCAGGATTATTGAACCGGGGTAACATTTCTTTTGTATACCTTTGCCCTGTTTTATCCTGTCGGACATGAGAATAGTTATTGCAGGTGCCGGGGAGGTGGGAACACACCTCGCCAAGATGCTCTCACAGAGCGAGCACGAAATCATACTTATTGATTCTGAAGTGGAGCGTCTCAAACCTGTTGACGCAGCCATTGACGTGCTTACGTATGAAGGTTCAGCAACCTCAATCAACATTCTGAAAGAGGCTGTAAAGAAGAACACTGATCTCTTTATTGCAGTGGCCCATTACGAGGATACAAACATCACCTCGGCCATACTTGCCAAAAAGCTCGGTGCACGGAAGGTGATAGCACGTATTGACAACATGGAATACCTCGAGCGGACCAATAAGGAATTCTTCCGTGAAATGGGCATTGACCACCTGATATACCCTGAACTCATCGCCGCAAAAGAGGTCATCAGCCTGCTGAAGGAGACCGGCACAACCGAGTTCATGGACTTTGCCGGCGGCCTGCTCTCACTCTATGTCCAGAAGCTTGAGAAAAATGCACCTGTGCTTAATCGTACCCTCGAGGAGGTGGCCAACTCCCTGGGATCAATCAAGTACCGTGCTGTTGCAATCAAGAGGCATGAGAAGACAATCATTCCACGGGGCAAGGAAGAGTTTAAGGAGGGCGACCTTGCATTCGTCATCTCAACCCGCGATGGCATCTCTGACCTGATGAAATTTTCGGGAAAGAAGAATGTTCAGGCAAAGAGTATCATGATACTGGGTGGCAGCCGTATCGGCAGGCATATTGCGCTTAAACTGCAGCATGACTGCCAGGTTAAACTGATCGATATCGATATGGAAAAGTGCCGTGACCTCGCCGAGGCGCTCGAGGAGACCCTGGTTATCAACGGAGACGGAAGGAACGGTGATCTGCTGGCCGAAGAAGGCCTTCAGCATATGGACGCCTTCGTTGCCGTGACCGGCAATTCCGAGACGAATATCCTTGCCTGCCTGCTTGCAAAAAAGATCGGCGTAATGAAAACAATCGCAGAAGTCGAGAACATGGAGTACATCAACCTGGCCGAAAACTCAGGCATCGACACTATTATAAACAAGAAGATTGCCACCGCCAGCAGGATATTCAGGCATACAATGAATCCCAACGTAACCCAGGTCAAGATGATGACCGGCACGGATGCCGAAGTTATAGAATACAATGTCCCGGTGAATGCGCGGATCACCGGGGGACCGCTTAAACTTATCGATTTCCCAAAGGATGCCATCGTCGGAGGAGGGATACGCAATTACAAACCTTATATCGCCACGGGCGATACCGTGATTGAGGCAAATGACAAGGTGGTGGTTTTTGCCCTGCCTACGGCATTTGACAAGCTTAATAGATTTTTTACCGGGGACCGGCATTAGGAGAGGCCTGTCAGTATTCCAGTATGCCCATCCCCTGCCTGAGAACAACAGGCTCCGGTCCGGTACAGTCGACAACAGTTGAAGGCTCATTGCTGCCGAAACCACCATCTACTACCAGGTCGGCAAAGTCATCATACTTCTCGTGAATCAGCTCAGGATCTGTAATATACTCAATAATTTCATGATCCTCATGAATTGACGTTGTCATCAGTGGTCTTCCAAGGTCACGCACAATAGCCATTGTGATGCTGTTGTCAGGTATCCGGATGCCAAGAGTCTTCTTCTTGTGCTTGAACATGGCAGGGATCTGGTTGTTTGCCGGCACTATAAATGTAAACGGGCCCGGCAGGTTGCGCTTGAGCAGCCTGAAAAGATTGTTGTCATGAATGACAGTATATTCAGACAGCTGGCTCATCGACTCAAAAATCATTGACATGTCGGGGTTGCCCGGGTTTAGTCCCTTGAACCTCGCAATCCTGTCAATTGCTTTGGATGCCCTGATATCACAACCCATGGCATAGATCGTGTCCGTAGGGTAAATGACTATACCGCCCTGTTCCAGGACGAAAGTCACCCTGCGCACATAAGCGGGGTTCGGGTTTTCAGGATAAATCTTTATGAGCATCCCTTCGGTAAAGTGACGGCAAATATATAAACTTCTGACGAGAGGGGTTAAAAAAAAAGAGGGTAAGCTACTCACATCGCACCGCTACAACCTTCTACCCTTGCTGCCTTCCGACCCTGGGGGAGTTCAAAGGGAGCTGGTCGTATGAGACTTACCCCGCACAAAAATAGTAATTTTTCCGGCCTCCGCCAAATATTCCATGCTCATTCCCGCGATTTCCTATTCACGCAAATAAAGTATATTTGTTTTCAAAATCCGAAAAACGCATTAAAATGGAAAAGAAAAGGTCAATCTGGAAAGAGACTCTTAACTACGGGATCATCTACGGTCTCATAACCGTAGTCTTCTCGGTTTTAACCTACATGTTTGATTTAACCTTCAAGACATGGATTATCTGGCCAAGCCTGCTCCTGGGCGTGGTTGTTCTCTTTTTTCTGCTCCGCTCATACCGTGACCACTATAACAACGGCTACATCTCATATGGAAAATCAGTGGGTGCAGGAGTGATTATCAGCATATACGCCGCAATCATCTCAGCAATATATATTTACGTGCTCTATACGTTCATCGACCCGGGTCTGATGGACAAATCGATGGCGGTAGCCGAAGCAAAGATGCTTGAAAAGGGTCTTCCCGAAGCGGCTATTGAAAGAGCAATGGAGATGCAGTCAAAAATGATGAAACCCTGGTTCACATCACTGATGGGCATCTTCAACAGTGTTATTTACGGGCTCATTCTCTCGCTGATAGTTTCTCTTTTTGTAATGAAGAAAGGCAATCCCCTTCTTGACGAGCTGGAAGAAGAACCGAAGCAGTAGTATGGATCTGACCGTTGTAGTTCCCGCTTATAACGAAGCGGAATCACTGCCGGAACTGGCAGAATGGATTGACAGGGTTTGCACCGGGTCATCAATCGGGTATGAGGTAATTGTTATTGACGATGGCAGCTCGGACGGGACGTGGGAAGCGGTAAAACGCATCTCAGCCTCAAACAGCCGGGTAAAGGGAGTCAGGTTCCGCCGGAATTACGGCAAGGCGGCAGCGCTCCAGACCGGTTTCGAGGCTGCCTCCGGCGATGTGGTGATAACCATGGATGCCGATCTTCAGGACAGTCCTGACGAGATTCCCTCACTGGTGAAGATGATCCGCGAAGAGGGTTACCATGTTGTCTCCGGCTGGAAGAAGAAGAGATATGACCCTTTTATAAAGCGAACCACCTCCAGGTTGTACAACTACACGGCAAGACAATTTTCCGGGATAAAACTGCATGATTTCAACTGCGGCCTCAAGGCCTATGATGGAGAGGTGGTGAAGAGCATCGAGGTATACGGCGAGATGCACAGGTACATCCCGATGCTGGTGCGTGAGGCGGGGTTCAGGAATATTGGCGAGAAGGTGGTTCAGCACCAGGCCCGCAGGTACGGAGTCACCAAATACGGTCTTGACAGGTTCCTGAAGGGTTATCTTGACATGCTGACAATAAGCTTCATCACAAGGTTTGGCAAGAGCCCCATGCACTTCTTCGGCTCCCTGGGGACGCTGATGTTCCTGGCCGGTTTCATCATGGCAGCCTACCTTGGAATCAGGAAGCTTGTGTTTGTTTATCAGAACCTTAGAGCGCCGCTAGTTACTGACAGTCCCTACTTCTACATTGCACTTGCAGTGATGATAATCGGGTCAGTCTTCTTTGTCACAGGTTTCCTTGCGGAGCTTGTCAACAGGCGCTCACCTGACCGGAACCGGTACCTAGTGAAGGAAACACTGAAGCTCAGTCAGCAGTCAGCAGCCGGCAGTCAGCAGTCTATGTAAATTATTCATTTACTGCAGACTGCAGACCGGCTACTGCCGACTCTTCTGGACTTCCCTGGCGAGGCTGCGAATTGCCTCTGTAAGCCTGTCCCAGGAGTACTCTTTTTTCTTTTCCTGTATTCCGCCTTCAAACCTGTTCTCTTCGCTTCGGAAGAAATCGCAGATTGCTACGGATATTTCTGCAGGGTCAGGTTCAACAACGTATCCGCAAACACCGTCCGGCACTATCTCAGCAAGTCCCCCTACGTTCGTAACTATCATCGGTTTGTTGAAGTGGTATGCCACCTGGGTGACGCCGCTCTGTGTGGCGCTCCGGTAGGGTTGCACCACAAGTGAAGCGGCTGAAAAGTAGTATTTGACCTCGTCATCACTGATGAAGTGTGAGTGGAAGCTTATCCTGTCTCCTATCCCGAGCTGATGGATGAGATCAAAGTAAGGCTTCTCGCTCTCGTAGAACTCCCCTGCCACGATAAGCTTCACACCCAGGTCGCGTACACACTGCTCGGCCATTGCCCTGAGCAGGAGGTCAAGTCCCTTGTACTGCCTGATGAAGCCGAAAAAAAGGATGAATCTGTCAGCCGGGCATAGTTTAAGCCTCACGATGGCTTCGGCGCGTGATACCGGTACGCTGTAATTATCAAACAGGGGATGAGGTGAGACCACGCATGGCAGAACAGCCGAAAACTGTCTAAGGTCAGTCTCTACTGCCCTTGTCATAACAAGTGCTCCGTCTATGCTCTTGACGAAGAACCTTGTGAGTATCGTATCACCGAACCGTTTCTCATGAGGCACTACATTGTCGAATATAGTAATGACTCTTGTGTGCCTGTTGCTTCGTACCAGCCTTGCAATGAATCCCAGTGCCGGGGCAAGGAAAGGAAGCCAGTACCTCATTATAACAAGGTCTGGCCGGGTGCGTCTGAGACGAAGTCCGATACTGAACCAGTTCAGAGGGTTGACTGAGTTAATTGCTCTTGTTATCGGGACCCCTTCAGGGGCGTACCCGTGGTCATACTGAGTCTTTCCGGGGAACAGAAATGAGGGGTACTGAAGCTTGAACGTATAGATGGCGGCAGCGTCACCTTCCTGCAGCAGCTGCTGTGCGAGCCTTTCATTGTAGGCAGCAATCCCGCCACGGTACGGGTGGGCGGGACCGCAGATCACAATCCGCATCATGACCCCTCACCCTCGGGCCAAACCCACCCGGACAGGTGCCCGTACTGCGGTTCTATCTTCCCGCCGGAGGTAATTGTGGCACGCTGAATCATTGGTGAATTATTACCTGTAAAGAGATCATGCAGCACATTATCAATCAGTTGCCTGCCGAAATCGCCGGAGGCATCCCTGGGCAGCTCGCCGGGAAGGTTGTCGATCGACATTACTGTAATATTGTCAGGATTGCTGAAAGCATCCTCCTCGCAATGTTTCTTGCGGTTGTAGCTGTAGAACGGGTCTGCTATGGTGGTGGCCCTCAGGGTGGTGGGTATAGGACCTCCGATGTCGCAGCTTATGTCACCGATGACTGAAATCCTGAAGTCAGGCTTCTCAACATCCTCTTTGGTGAAGAACACCGGCGACTTCGGATCCCAGAAGTGGCCCGCAATTAGCACATCTGTTACTTTCGTGTATTTCAGAAAATCAGAACGGTAATCTTCAGGGTGCATTACGAAATTGTTGAAGTCAAATGGGCGGCCGTCATGATGCTTCACATAATGCTGCGGTCCTACCTGGCATACAACTGGCACATCGTACTCCTTTGACAGGAAATCTTCCGTGCTTACCCTCAGCAGGTTATTGCAGTTGGCAAGCGTCTCCATGGCGCCGTTAGCCACCCTCCCCTCTCCCGTAACCAGTATCTTCAGCCCGGGCTTGAGCTGTATCAGTCTCAGCCCGGCCCACATCTCGTTCAGGTCATGACACTGGTATGCAGGCTTCAGTTTGAATCTGTTTGTTTTTATACCTCTGGCTCTCAATGCATTATAAGCACCAACGATGCCTGCCCAGCGGCCAAAGGCAACCACTCTCTGTCCTTTGTCGGTAGTCAGGTATTCATAATCTATCACCTTAACCCTGCGGTTGAGTATCTCCTTGAGCATTTCGAGGTTATGTTCCTGTTTCTTGGCCACATGGGCAAAGAAGAGGTATGTCTTCCCTGGTATGAAGACCCTTTTGTCAACCTCCTTTACTCCCATAAGGATGTCACAGTTGCTCAGATCTTCCCGCATGGGTATCTTGAGGTATTTGTATTCGTCGTCAGTAAAGCACCTTATATCTGACGGCTGGACAAAAAACTCCACATCGGGATATTTATCGCGCAGTTCCACTACCTGTGACGGTGTCAGTGGCACCCTTCTGTCGGGCGGAATCTTTGTCTCACGAATGAGCCCTACCTTCACTTTCTTTTCCATGTGAGAATGATTTAGTATTGCCGTGAAGATATGAAATCGGCCCGATTTTTGCTAGGACTTTTGTCAATGCAACGCAGAAATGAGTAATTTTGCGTTGTAAAATATATCAATGGGGCTGACCTGGTTTTGACAGCAAGCCGCGGTGGTATGTAAGCATGCAGAGTAGGGGGACGCATCTCTATAACTTGTGTCTCAAAACAACAACTGGCGAGTCTAACTACGCTCTTGCTGCGTAACCTGCTGAATAGCAGATTATGCTTTATCCCGGCACAAGGTGCCGGGACGAGACGTTTCCCGGGCGGTGATGCCCTGTACCAACCCGAAAAGGAAGCGCACGCAATTCAGGGATAGCCCGATGGTTTCTCCGGCCTGAAGGTGAAAACAAAGGAGATAAGGAGTGATTCGGATGCCTGCCACCTGGTCACCCCCGACAATCAAGGCAGGATAAGCATGTAGAAAGCATATGGCTGCCTTGCCTGGACGCGGGTTCGACTCCCGCCAGCTCCACAGAAAGCAATTTCAGACACCCCCGAAAGGGGGTGCGCTGTTTGTGGCGGGAGGCAAAAAAGCTTGCTTTTGAAGCCTCACGGCAGAAAGAGGGCAACCATGCGGAGCATGGTGTCTGTAATTGCTTGCATCTTTGAAACTTAGGGATCACCGAAGGTACCCCCGCCCAGGACTGAAGCTTAGGGGGTGTCAGGACCGCAAGAGCGGGCCTGACACCCTCCTCACGGAGCATGATGCCGGCTTTAGTCAACAGGTCTGATGAAATTCATCAACTCCCTGTCATGGTTATGCACAATTCTGCATTCGGTATCAAAATACATTGTTGAACCATTCTCCACAGTATAAGGTTCCCACGAAGGCAGCTTACCAGGTGCATTGGGATCACCCGTTTTTACAAAATTCAGCCACGCTGAGCTCATCTTTTCAGCCAGTTTCCAGGCCTCAGCTGCATTACCTGTCCAGTCTGGTCTCAGATCGACGTTATAAAAGGCCAGGGGAATGTCAAGGCCATGGAATGAACCTTTTGAAGCGCTGTCAACAGGACTTTTCCATGCAAGAAAGTATACATACAGCGGGGCACCGTTCTGTCCGGCCCTTGCATCGGCAGCCCTGATGGTGTGAGGCCTGAAGACATTATCAACGGAAAGAAGATCCTGAGGGGAATAATCAGGGTAGGCTTCTGAAAACAGCCTTATGTATTCATCGGTGCGTTCACCGTATTCCTTTTCCAGCTGTTTCCTTGCCTGTTCAATTGACAGGTCTTTTTCGGCATAGTATGTTCTCATTAATTCATTGAGCGTGGTGCCGATCATCAGGGGTACATCTTTCGACATATCCGCAAAACCCGGAGTGAAAGGTTGCTGGAGCAGGACATTGCCGTCTGCGGAAGGCACGAAACCATACATTTTCAGGGTTCCGGGCGTCCTCGGACCATAGATATCAGATACAGCTTCATTTCCTGCCTTGACAAGTTCCGGGTAAGGAATTGTATTCAGCTTTTCAGCATCGGCAGGCGTTAATCCCAGCTTCCCGAGAACGGCCAGGCCCAGGGCCTGTGACTGGTCCCTGGTCATAACATTAAGAAGAGTGCCGCTTTGAATTACAGCCTTTTTAAATAAGCCCTTTGCCGCCGGCATGCACATGAGGGTACCTACTTTTCCGCCACCTCCTGATTCACCAACAATTGTCACATCGGAAGGATCGCCTCCGAAACTTTCAATGTTCTTCCGGACCCACTCCAGGGCTTTAACTATGTCAAGCATGCCGACATTTGCCGATTGGGCATATTTTTCTCCACATACAGACAAATCAAGAAAGCCGAGGATATTCAACCGGTGATTCAGAGATACTACAACCACATCCCCTTTCTTTGCCAGAGCCTTTCCATATGTCATGGGATCATTGCTGCTGCCGACATGAAATCCTCCGCCGTGCAGCCATACCATTACCGGCCGCTTTCTGCCGTCCGATATTCCCTGTGTCCAGACATTTACACTGTACAGCTCTTTTTCATCCATCACGGAATCTGCAATCCAGGCCACTATTTGTTTGGCCACAGGTCCGAAGTCATTGCATTCCAGGACTCCATCCCATGCCTCAGGTTCCTGAGGAGGCATGAATCTTTCAGCCCTGGCATAGGGAATTCCCTTGAAAGAATAGATGCCATCGTCAATAGTGCCTGATACAGTGCCTGAGGTGGTTTCAACTACCGGATTCTGATCTGGTTTTACAAGATCCCTGAAAACTGATCCGAAAATCAGATAACCGGTGTTTCCTGCGATTGTGCCCTCATTCTGTCCCCACAGGAATGGCCAGTCGTCATAGTTTTCAAAGTGATCGGGCTTTCTGAACAGCACACCAGGGGCAACATTGCCCGGAATAAAAGAGAAATCAGCCCTGTTATTTCCATAATATACTGCTTTAGGACGGGTGGCGCCTATCGCAGCTACGAATGAATAATTATGGTACGGATGGCAGCCAAAGAGCCAGCTGGTTGTCTTGAAGGCATGGTCAGCGTCAATAATATCAGGGAAATACTTGCTGGCAAAGCAGACTGTAGTGCCAAAATTCACCACTTCTCCCCCGGCTGCCCAGTTGCCAAGACCAATCGGCACTCCGTAAGGATTATCCTTTTCAAGCTTTTCGATGTATTCACGGTACTTCACAACATACGGGCGAAGCTTCTCCCTGTAAGGCGCATCCATGTAAGGAATGGCATCAAGGGCTGTCAGGAGGCTGAAGCTGATGAAACGGTCAAGAGCGGGCCATAAAATTTCCAGGAATTTATCCCTGTAATGTTGCTCACCTGTTGATATGAACAACTCGAGATAGGTACCCAGGTTTGCCGGTCCGCCTCCCCATGTACGGTTATCCTGCGGCCTATTGGAAATCAGATTCGTTGCCTCTTCCAGGAGTCTTTTTGACTGCTGCAGGGCTCTCCCGGCGAGATCGTCGTTGTATCCCTTCAATGCCCGGCTTGCTGCGGCAAATACAGTTGCGGCCGACAGGTCGAGACCGGGATTGCGGCTTGTAAATGCCCACATGTCATCCCTGACTCCGCTCGAGAGGCCGTCAGCGGCAATCTCGAAGGGGCCAAGGTCCGGATTATAGGGAAGGCCGTCAGTTATTGAGGCTGCATCACCCAGATGATGGTAGTTGTCAAGAACAGAGTTTGACAGTGCCTGTGCCATGTGGCCAATATTCTCTGCCTGAGCCACAAGGTTCAATGTTCCATGCTCAATAAACTGCAATATGTCCGGGGTTCCGTCCGGGCGGTGAAGATCCACATAGCGCTGCTTCTGGTCGATAAAGGTCTGGTCACGCAGGGGTTCAAAATATTCCCATGTTCTTACAAAGTTCTGCACTACCATGATGTTTGATCCGGTCTCGATGTCAAAATCGCCGGCATCGAAGAAACCGCCAATATTCAATCCGGGTATCAGTTCGAGCGGTTTAAACCTGGTATCGGTTGTCGGTCCCTGCCAGTGGAGGTCGAAGTGACTGGTGTTTGGCGGAGCCTGCAGATATCCTTCCCTGAAGGGCTCTCCATGCCAGACCCTGTAAGCCTCGTTTACGAACATGTGATTCATGTGTATCGGAATCCATACATCGCTTGTGGCCTCTGTAATCCTGTCGTAAACACTGTTTTCAATCAGGAAATTGTTAGTTTTGAAACGACCGTACTGTATGTAGTAGATCCCTGGCGTCATGACCGGAGAAAAATCAAATTTCACATAGTGGTACTTAAAATAGTCGCCCCATGGAACGATCTTGCCAGTAAATACTTTTGAAGCGGTGCCGTCTTCACTTACTTTATAAATGGAAGCCTTTGTGAGCGGTTTGTCCTTTTTGTCGAGCTCGATAACAGAGATTTTTGGCTGTGAGGGAAGGTAGCCCACCTGTGAGAAGCCTATGTTCGGCTCTCTTATCCACCCTTTAATTGCATTTGGTTCGACTGTCCAGGTCAAAACCTTGCCGGTTTTTCCTGCCGGAAGCAGGCTGCGAACGACGAACCAGCCGTTTTGTGCCAGCACGCGACCGTCGAAAAGCATCAGGTCTGCATCCGGTGAAGTGATCTTAACCAGTCGTTCGGGGTCATCCGGAGCTAGGACAAAGGTACGGCCTGTTTCCAGCGGCAGGGGATCGACGAATCTGCCGGTTCCCCTGTCGTCGGAAGTGACATACCCCCTGAACTGCTTTGGCTTTGTGCTGTTGGGTTTCGTGACGGTGTTACCTGCAACGTAGCGCGGGAACCGGTTGTAACGACCGTCAGCCAGATAAGCCTTGTTCCAGTACTGCGAGGGCAGAAACTCAAGATTAAATCCTGCTTTGCCCTCAAGAGCTGCCGGAACAGGCTTATCCAGGTAAACGGAAATCTCGACACCTTTTCCCCTGGCGGTAACAACCACCCTCGAATCAAAATCGTAATCTCCAAACCTTAACCCAACCTCGATTGTTTTCGAAACAGGATCGGCTTTCCGGGCCGGCATTGCAGGAACAAGATCCCACTGCTCCGGGGTTCCGGATAGTCTCACAGCTCCTCCCTGCGCTGTCCTCACACCATGGTGTATCAGCTCTATTCCGGCGTTTTTCTCATCGTTGAAACCTCCGGTAAATTGATGACTGTACACGAGGACATTGACGCCCTGAGTCTCGAAATACCCGAGATCATTGAGCTTCAATTCCTGACCGGAAACATTGTTGATTACCGTTGCCAGCAGGAATACAAATGATATAAAAAATTTTCTCTCCATGTTTTCGAAAATCTGGTAAATTGGTGGTCTGCAGGTGTTTATTCTCAGTGGTCCCTGAAATTCCACTTGGAATTGTCACTGTTCATGTCAAACGTTCCAAGAGTTGGTGTACTGTCTCCTATGGATATCAGTGCCAGCTTCTCATTTGAGTTTGGAACTATCCTGGGCATAATCCTGTATGTTCCGTCAGTTAACTGATCAATCCGCCACAGCTGTTCAGGTGCACCGGTGAATTCAGGTACTGTAATCACCTCGGCATCGGCAGTTGCTGCCAGTGCACGGTTTGTTCCTGCTATCACTATTTTGTAATAGGGCCCTCCCAGATATCCGCTTGAATCGGGAGCTGCTGTAATGGTCCATTTCTGATGCGGGCGGGTCATGTAATCCCCGATTCTTACGCCAATATTTCCGGTTGGCCAGGTGTTTATCACATCTGACAGTTGCTGAGAAGGAACAGGTTTCACCGGTTCATTCTGGTTACGCCCGAATCCGCGCATTCCACCGGCCATTCTTACAAAATCAACCACCAGTTCCAGGGCATATCCTCTTCTGACGGACTCGATTTCATAGGTTCCTTCCTTTAAGTTTTCTCCTGCTACAGGCCATCCGTTTTTCCAAAGCAACGGATGGATGCCAAGAACGCTTCGGCCGCTCTGATCAAGATCAGCTTCATAATGGCATGACATCTTTTCGACCCCTTCTTCAAGAATCACGCGTCCGAAATGACCCGGGCCCATAAGTCTTCCGCCGGCAGCCAAAACCATTTTGCCTCCGCCTGTCAGCATGTCTCTTCCCATATTGTCGAGGTACGGTCCGGTTACATTCCTTGAACGACCGACAACAATATTATAGGTAGAGTTGGCTCCGTCACAGCAGGTTCCGTGTGTGCCAAGCAGGTAATACCATCCGTCGCGGTACTCCAGGTCTGTGGCCTCACAGTCGATTGCAATGTCGATGGCTTTGTTGCCATCCACGCGCTTCCCGGTCTGCGGGTCGAGTTCTATAAGACGGATATTCCCGAAATAGGTTCCGTATGAACACCAGAGCCGTCCGTCATTCGGATCCAGGAGAAGTCCCGGGTCGATTGCATCGTTGTCTTCAATCCCGTCGGACTGTGCAACAAGGATGGCTTCCGTGTATTTGAAATCAGGTGATTGCGGGTCGAGTGTCTTGTTCCACATCGTAAGTATTCTTCCGTTATGTCCGCCACCCAGGCCTCCGCCTGTAGCGCCATAAACCACAAGATAACGATCGCCGATTTTCATCGCATCCGGTGCGGCTCCCCCGCCGGGTCTTACTGCACCGCCGTTCCACGTCCATCCGTCTTCCGAAATCAATCCTCCTCCGCCTGTGCCAAACGTGTAGTACTTACCGTCACATTCCATGATTGTCGACGGGTCATGTATGAAAGGTTTACCTATCTGCGCAGTAAGCGCAGCGGCTAAACAGATTGATAACAGGGCTGTTGCGCCCGCTTTTATAATATTGGTCTTCATGATTTGTCCCATTCTTATACAATTGAAATCCTTAGAGAATAATTACTTCATTTACAGGTAATAGTGAGGTTCTTTACCGGTTCTCCGTTCTCATTAAGGAAACGGACACAGAAATCACTCATCCCCGGGCCGTTGATTACTGCTCCCCGGATTATGTTCTTACCCTTATTGAGTGTCAGGCGGGTGGATACGCAATCATCCATTACCATTCGCCTGTCACCGGAAAGCAGCACTGCTTCCTTACCATTCAACCACCACATTGATCCGGAATTTGATCCAACAGCCATTCTGACGTTTTTCATCTCTTCCGGACTGTTAACCACTGTCACCGCCCAGAACAGCACACCGTAAGTCTGCTTATTCAGCCCATAGGCGAACCGGAATAGTTTGACATTGTAATTCCTGCTGTCAAGTGCATGCCAGGCAAGCTCACTCTCTCCTACTTTTACCTTTTCACCATCTTTTGGAAGAATTGTAAACTGGTTCGGGAAATAGATGGTATCAAATGCTTTCCTCAGGTAGCTGTCAGTAAAAACAGTGTTGGTGCGGTTTGGTTTGTTTATCGGTTCGAGCAGCAGCCAGCGTCTGATGAATCCTTTTTCATCCGGGGTCATCTTCGATTTTGTTGCCGGGGTGAAGTATTGTGCGATGCTTCTTACGGTATCGCGTTTAGTAGGATCGTCCATCTGGCGGCCAGTTCTGTCGGGTTGTGCCTGTAATCCGGGTCCGGCCAGAAGTACCAGGCCTGCCATTATCAAGATTGTTTTGAATTTATTGTTCATGATTAATCCTTGTCGTTTTTGTAATTGTAGTTGCATAAATGTGAAAATTACTTCGAGTAAATGTTGACTCAGACAGTGAGACAGGAATATTAATCTGCTGATAATCCAGTATCTGCAAACAGATGTCGGGTTTTGCTACAACTCACGTCAACATGCGAATTTAACTAAATTATTTATATTGCAAAATTCGGGCTGCACCCGGGAGAAACGTTTCATGGATCTTTTGCTAACTTTCGGACCGCATAACCTGATTGAAAAAAGATTTACCCGTGAAGCGATTGTTTCTGATATTGTCAATTATCACATCATTCTCATTTCTGGCTGATGGAAGGCCATACTATTTCAGGCACTACACAAATGACAACGGCCTTTCGAACAATACCGTGATGGCAGGCATACAGGACCACAGGGGTTTCATGTGGTTTGCCACAAAGGAAGGCCTTAACCGGTTTGACGGTACCCGGTTCAGGATTTTCAGCCATAACCAGGCAGTAACTAACAGCCTTCCGAATAACTTCATTCTGTCTCTGTGCGAAGACAATGAGGGATGGATATGGATCGGGACAGCCAGGGGAGTCTGCTATTATATGCCTGATAATGATTACTTTGGAACCATTGTGGATGCAAACCCCAGGATCGGCATGGCGGTCACGGACATAGTTGCCGATAACAACAATAATATCTGGCTTGCCACTTTCTCCGGTACATATAGATACAACAAGCAGACCGGGAAACTTACATTTTATCCCGGAGCCGAATATTTTCTGCCAGCCAAAATCACCCTGACAAACGCGGGCGACATCTGGATATCAGCAAATGACGGCAGCATTTATAAATATGACGCAAGAAAAGATGACTTCACCGGCTTCAGAATCCTGACCGACAAGGAAATAGCTACATCTGTCACCCTTGGCAAAATTGTTGATGCCGGAAGTTACGGATTTCTCATCCCGACCAGAACTGCGGGTCTGAGGCTTTTTGAACCAAACTCGGGACAGGTAAACAGCCTGTTTCCTGATGATGCTGAACTGCATAACAATATCATAATCAATTCTATACAACTTTTTGACAATAATGAGATCTGGATAGGATCAGAATCGGGCATTCATATTTATAATTTTGAAACAGGATTTGTGAAAGCCCTGCATATGGAGCCCACTGATCCGTTCTCTCTGTCAAATAATGCTGTCCGTTTCCTTTACAGGGACAGGGAAGGAGGCATCTGGGCCGGAACTTTTTACGGAGGGGTCAATTACCTCCCACAGCAGAACAAGGCCTTTGAAAAATTTTATCCGACAGGATTACCCGGTTCTCTGAGCGGTAACGTGGTGAGGGAGATCAGGGCTGACTCCTACGGTAAAATCTGGTTAGGGACCGAAGACGCAGGGCTGATCAGGATGGATCCCATGACCGGTTTTTTTTCATCATACTATGGGACAAATTCTTCACGGGTAAACAGCCGGAATACCCAGGGACTACTGATTGACAATGACGAGCTCTGGGCCGGGACTTATGACAACGGCATTTATGTACTGAACCCGAAAACCGGAAACATAAAGCATCATTTCACTGTCAAAGATCCTGGCAATGGTCTGAAAACTAACTCCTTCATCACTTTCTTAAAAACTGTCGGCGGAACAGTCTATGCCGGAAGCGCTTCAGGGCTTTACCGGTTCAACAGGGAGACTGCGTCATTCAGTCTCAATGAGATTGTGACGCCGGATGCTTTCATTCACGCCCTCTATGAAGATACAAGGGGCATTATCTGGATAGGAACCTATGGTAGAGGTCTCTACAGATATGACACAAAATCAGAGACTTGTGAACAGGTGATATCAGGAAACAACAATCCCGGCAGCTCTGAAAATGATTACATAACCTCTATTTATGAAGACCGTGATCATAATATCTGGTTTACGACTGAAGGAAGCGGGTTCAGCTACATAGATGCAGAAACGCAGGAGATAAAGCGGTTCATCCCGGGAAGGGACGTTGAATTTGCCATCTACTGCGCCATTCTTCAGGACAGTCATGGTCAGATATGGATTACCTCAACCAGGGGATTGCTGCGATATAATCCTGAAACCGGCAGATTCTCCGTATATACAAGGAATGACGGACTCCTGGGGAATACATTCAGCTATAATTCAGCATACCAGGATAAAAACGGCAGAATTTATTTTGGAATGGTCAACGGACTGCTGACATTCAATCCTGCCGATATAAAGGAAAACACATACAATCCTCCCGTCTATTTTACTGATTTATTGGTTAATGGCAAAGAATATCCCGGCAGCCCAGCCGGTTCTCCTGATTCAAAATCAATACTCGTTACAGACCGGATCTCCTTGAAGCATAATCAATCATCACTGAGCATTGATTTTGTCTCACCAAGCTTTACAAGCCCTGATCTCACAAAATACAAGTACAAAATGGAGGGTGCTGACCCTGACTGGGTTGAGATTTCAGGGGATCAAAAAGTAAACTATGCAAATCTGCCTCCGGATGATTACACATTCAGGGTAATCTCATCAACCAGTGACAATATCTGGAGCAATACAGAAGCCAGTTTGAGGATAAGGATCTTCCCCCCTTTGTGGCTCTCAGTACCTGCGTACATATTATACCTGATAACTGCGGCTGCTATCGGCTACATCCTATTAATCACCTACCTCAGAAGAAAAGCTGTTGAAAATCAGAGGAAAATCGAGGCAATTGAAGCCGGAAAGGAAAGGGAGATACTAAATGCAAAAATCAATTTTTTCACCAACATAACGCATGAAGTAAGGACCCCGCTGACTCTGATCAGGGGTCCCCTCGACAGAATTTTAAAGGCTGGCTCCAAAAACCTGGAAGATCATGAGGAGAACCTGCTTATTATCAGGAAAAATACTGACAGACTGATGACCCTCACTAACCAGTTGCTTGATTTCAGGAAGACGGAGAAGGAAATGTTGAGACTCAATTACATAAGAACTGACCTGTACGAACTGGCAGAGTCAACATTTAACCTGTTCCTTCCGTACAGTGAGGAAAAGCAAATATCAGTCAGGTTGCATTCGCCGGTGAATCATTACGAGCTTGCCATAGACAGGGAAGCAATAATAAAGATATTAAGCAATCTGTTCTCAAACGCAATTAAGTTTGCCGAATCCGGTGTAGACATCTTTCTTGAGCCGGGTTCTGACCAGGATGCTTCACTGAAAATAAGGGTCAACAATGACGGCAGACTGATACCATTGGAACTGGCCGAAAAGATTTTCGAGCCTTTTTACCAGCTTGAATCCAACAAGCCTGGTGAAAAGGGAACTGGTCTTGGTTTGTCTCTCGCCCGGTCAATAGCTGAGCTTCACCAGGGGAGGTTGTATCTTGACACCTCCGTAGAAAATTGCAACTCGTTTGTACTTGAGCTGCCAAAACACCAGGAAGAAACGATCAGCCTGACAGAAAACGCAGAAGAGGATGCAAATCCCAATGAAAACGAAGAATTTGAGGTATTCAGCTCCTCTGCAGAAAACAATCCTAACCTGCTCCTTGTGGAAGACGAGGTTGAGATGGGCAGATTCATCGCCAGGGAAATTTCAGGTGAATACAATGTGATCCTCACCCATAATGGCGAAGAGGCACTGAAGGCACTGAAGAAATTCAACATAATCGTTGTGGTAAGCGATGTGATAATGCCGGTAATGAACGGCTATGAACTGTGCCGGCAGATCAAGTCTACAATGGAGTTCAGCCATATTCCGGTCATATTGTTAACGGCCTCTGTTCATGTGAATGCAAAGATTGAGGGCCTTGACTCCGGAGCTGATGCCTATATAGAGAAGCCGTTTGCCACTGAGCATCTTATGGCTCAGATAATTAATCTAATCAGAAACAGAAGGCGGGAACAGCAGAACTTCATCAATTCTCCGCTGGCTCATTTCAGGTCGGTTGCCCTGAACAAGACTGATGAGGATTTCCTTAAAAAGCTGAACTCCAGCCTTCTTGATAATATCTCTGAAACTGATTTAAGTGTTGAGAAAATATCAGAGATAATGGGAATAAGCGTTTCAACTCTTTACAGGAAGGTTAAGGCGCTTACTGACCTCAACTCTGTTGAATACATAAGGCTGACAAGGCTGAAGAAGGCAGCTGAGCTTCTGACTGAGGGCAATTTCAGGATCAACGAAATATCATACCTCGTCGGTTTCTCTTCACCTTCATATTTTGCCACCAGCTTCCAGAAACAATTCGGGATTTCCCCCTCGCAGTTTGCCAGGAAGATAAAATAATCGGTATTCATCGGAAGCAACAGGGTCATGGCATTCATGAGTGCCATGACTGTCATTTGCATGCCATTCCCTGAAATTAAACTCCTTTTTGGACTCTTTCAGGGTCAACTTTAAATTTTCAGTCATCATTTGCATAAAAAATTAACCCGTGTTAGATTTTTTATTAGGAGTTTTACATCACTCGGGGCTTTCAATCCCAGGTAAAAACTAACTGACACAAATCAACTGAAAAACAGAGTGAGAATCTTGTCTGAAAGCCCCTCTTCAATTATTATCTGCGGATTTACCAATCTAATAGAAAAAAAAATGAAAAAATCATTTGTCTTTTGTCTGCTGATCATCATGTCAGCAGGTATGGCCAGTGTAGCTCAGTCAGGCCAGGCATCGAACGTTTTCAATGCTGATACGGCTCACGTTTCGCCGTACAATCTTTCCGGTGCTCAATATCCCCGTATTGAAGCCGATTCACGGGTTACGTTCCGCTTTAATGCACCTGATGCGCAGAAGGTGCAGGTATCCATCGTTAATGTCCCATTTGATATGGTCAGGGGGTCTGACGGGATATGGGAATACACCAGTGAACCGCAGGACAAAGGATATCACAATTACTGGATGATAGTTGACGGGGCTGTGGTTGTTGATCCGGCAACGGATGCATTTATAGGTTATGGCCATATGTGCAACGGTTTTGAAATTCCCGATCCGGATGGCGGGTTTTACCAGCTGAAAGATGTGCCTCACGGGAATGTCCTTATAAAGAATTACTATTCAGAGGTGGCGGGTTCATGGCGCCACATATATGTATATACTCCACCCGAATATGATAAGAACGTCAAAGCCCGGTATCCAGTTCTTTATCTACAGCATGGCGGTGGTGAGGATGAGAGGGTATGGATTGAGATGGGGCGTACCAACCTGATTCTCGACAATCTCATAGCAGAAAAAAAGATCAGTCCATTTATTGTTGTCATGGAAACAAGCACCGTGGGGCCGCAATTCCCCATGCTTCCTCGTACTGCCGCACCTTCAGCAGCAACTGCTGATCCAATGGCCTCGCGGCAGGTTACGCAGGCTCCCGGTGCCCATGGCACAACTGCCCGTCCACGCTTTTCGTTCGACAAATACGCAGAACTGATGATCCGGGATATGATCCCTTGGGTTGACAAAAACTTCCGTACAATTCCTGACCAGGCTCACCGGGCAATGTCAGGCCTGTCAATGGGAGCCATGTGCACCAAGTCAGTCACCCTGGCCCATCCCGAAACATTTTCATACATCGGACTCTTCAGCGGCGGTTCCATTGCCCCGGACGAAATCAGGGACAAATCTCAGGTCAGGCATGTGTTCATGAGCTATGGCAGCCGTGAAAGAGGTTCTGAAGGTGTAAAAGCAGCAGCGGATGCTTTGAACCAGGCAGGGATAAAGAGCACTTCCTATGTCTCACCTCTTACAGCCCATGAATGGCAGTCATGGAGAAGAAGCCTGTACGAATTTGCACAGATCCTTTTCAGGGACTGAAAAACTGTTTGAGTAACGTCTGAATCCGGAAGCGAAAGTCATATTAATAAAGCAAAAGATGAACTACAAATATTTTTTTGTACTGTCAGCAATACTGGCAGCCGGAAGTCTCTGCTCAGCCCAGATTGGCATACCGGCTGTTGCGGAAGATTTCAGGCCCTCAACCCTGAACCAGCCCGGAAAACAATATCCGCAGGTAAACTCTGAAGGCCGGGTGCGTGCAAGCATATCTGCGCCACAGGCACTGAAGGTACAGCTTGATATAGGGGGCATAAAGTATGACCTCAAAAAGGACGACAAAGGTGTCTGGACCGGTGATTCAGATCCCCAGGATGAAGGATTTCACTATTACCAGCTGGTTATTGACGGAGCACAGGTTCCTGATCCGGGAAGCATGTACTTTTACGGAGCAAGCCGCTGGGGAAGCGGGATAGAGATCCCGGCAAAAGACCAGGATTTCTATTCATTGAAAAATGTGCCTCATGGCCAGCTCAGGGAGAATCTCTATTTCTCTGAGATTACTCAATCATGGAGACGCTGTTTTGTTTATACTCCCCCAGATTATGACAGGAATCTTTCAGTACGATATCCTGTGCTCTATCTGCAGCATGGTATGGGCGAAGATGAAACGGGCTGGTCAGTCCAGGGCAGGGCGAATCTTATTCTTGATAACCTGATAGCTGAGAAAAAGGCTGTTCCTGTGATCGTTGTAATGGACAAAGGATATGCATCAAGACCGGACCAGTCAGCCTCACGCAGTCTGGGAGGGCCACAGGGAGGACCCGCAGCCATCTCAGCATTTGAAGAGGTTCTGATAAAGGAAATAATTCCGATGATTGACGCCACATACCGGACCCTGTCAGACCGGAGCCACAGAGCTATGGCCGGCCTTTCAATGGGTGCCAATCAGACCATTCAGATCACGATGAATAACCTCAGCCTTTTCTCATACATAGGAGGATTCAGCGGGACATCCAATTATCCGAGTTCTGCAGAAATTGATCCCGCCGGATTCATGAACGGAAAGTTCAGTGACGCGAAAGCGCTGAATGAAAAGATAAACCTTTTCTGGCTTGGCCTCGGGACCAAAGAACCTGATCCGTTTCCCGGCTCTGTTGGTGCCTTCCGTAAGATGCTTGATAAAACCGGTGTTAAATATGTCTATTATGAATCACCCGGAACAGCCCATGAATGGCTTACATGGAGAAGAAGCCTGTATCAGTTCGCACAATTGCTCTTTCAGAAATAAAGCAGAATAATCAAATAAATGTAAACAGGCTAATCAGTCGGAAATGAAAAAACTAGTAGTTGTTCTGGCTCTCCTTACCGGGTTCACATTCTCAGCAAATTCACAGGAATTTGAGAAGCAGGCACCTGCAGGATTTGATTCCTTCAGAGCCGGGATTCCTCACGGTAAAATAGATACTGTACAGTATTACTCAAAAACTGTTGGTTCCAGGAGAAAGGCCCTGGTCTATACTCCTCCCTCCTGGTCGCGGCGGAACAAATACCCGGTTCTCTATCTCCTTCACGGTATCGGCGGTGATGAAAAGGAATGGCTCAACGGAGGTCAGCCGCAGGTTATCCTTGATAACCTATATGCAAAAGGCAAAATTGAGCCAATGATAGTGGTCATGCCCAACGGCAGGGCCATGAAGGATGACCGTCCCGGAGAAAACATAATGGCGCCTGACAAGGTCGAAGCCTTTGCAGCATTCGAGAAGGATCTGCTGAATGACCTCATCCCCTTCATTGAGATAAAATATCCGGTGATCAAAGACCGTGAACACCGTGCAATAGCAGGGTTATCAATGGGTGGCGGGCAGGCGCTGAACTTCGGACTTGGCAATCCTGACATGTTTGCATGGGTCGGAGGTTTTTCCTCTGCACCAAATACAAAACCTCCGGAACAACTGGTACCCGATCCGGAGAAGGCAAAGCAGGCTCTGAAGGTTCTATGGATTTCATGCGGTGACAACGACGGCCTGATAATTTTCAGCCGCCGTACACATGAATATCTTGCAGCAAATGATGTTCCGCACATTTATTATATTGAACCCGGTGTGCATGACTTCAAGGTCTGGAAGAACGGTCTGTACATGTTTTCACAGCTTCTCTTCAAACCTGTGGATGAATCAAAGTTCAATAAATACAGCCCGTTGGGCACACCTGCTCCCTCGAATGTAAGGGGAGCAAAGTATCCGCAGATAATGCCTGACGGCAGTGCGCTGTTCAGGCTGAAAGCTCCGGGTGCGGAAGCGGTTCAGCTTGACCTGGCAAGGAAATATGATATGGTCAGAAACAGTGAAGGCACCTGGGAGGTATACACTGATTCACTGACTGAAGGATTTCATTATTATTCCCTGCTCATTGACGGCCTGGCAGTTGCTGATCCGGCCAGTGAAACATTTTATGGCATGGGCCGCATGGCAAGCGGGATTGAAGTCCCCTTCAGTGGTGACGGTTATTATGCTGCAAGGGATGTACCTCACGGGGAACTGGCAATCAAAAGGTATTTCTCAACCGTATTCAACACCTGGCGCCAGTTTTACATTTACAAGCCTGCCGGTTATGATTCCGGCACTGACCGGAAGTATCCTGTGCTTTATATCCTTCACGGCGGAGGTGAGGACGAGAGAGGCTGGGCAACCCAGGGCAGGACAGACCTCATACTCGATAACCTCATTGCCGCAGACAAGGCAAAACCAATGCTGATTGTAATGCCTGACGGAAATGTGACCGGGCAGATGGGTTTCGGAGAGATGACACTCAGAATGTTCGAAAGGGAACTTACCCAGTGTATCATCCCGTTCGTAGAAAAAAATTACCGTGCAGAAACGGGCCCCGGCAACCGTGCACTGGCAGGACTCTCGATGGGGGGATTACAGACTCTGTTTGTCGGGATAAACAATGTCGAAATGTTTCCATACCTGGGGGTATTCAGCTCAGGATGGATGATTCCCGCCCACAACGATCTGGCCGCAAAACAATATGAATTCATTAAAAATAATCCCGCGAAGATCAGCTCTCTCAGGCTGCTTTGGATCACCATGGGAGGAAAAGAGGATATTGCCTGGAAAAACTGCCAGGAAATGATGAAAAACCTTGACGAGCTTAATGTTAAGTACACCTACAGTGAATATCCTGGAGGACATGCATGGCCCGTATGGAGGAACAACCTTTACAATTTTGCACAACTGCTCTTCAGGTAAAAGACGGTGGCCGGAACTAAACAGATGATTCAACTAATATTTAATCAAATACAAATCAAGCAATGAAAAAAGTTACTCTCTTTCTGTCGGTTTTAATGATTTGCTGTATTACGTCAGCCCAGTTTGCAGGTGGTATGCGCGGCCAGCAGCCGGAACCTCTGCCTGATGGTTACAAACCTTCATCAACAAATACTTTTCTTGCCCAATACCCCGCTGTCAATTCCCAGACACGCCAGGCAATCTTCAGAGTGGTGGCACCCCACGCCGCGAGTGTCATGGTTGACCTTGCAGGAAAAAAATACCCTATGACAAGGGATGAAAAAGGAGTATGGACATGTACCTCTGATCCCCAGGTGGTAGGTTTCCATTACTATGCAATACTTATAGACAGTGTTCCCGTCATGGACAGGAACACGGAAGCGTACTTCGGCAGCAACTGGGAATCATCAGGAATTGAAATCCCCGAAGGTCCGGAAGGTGATTACTACAGGTTCAACAAAAATATTCCTCACGGACAGGTCCGCTCGCTTTACTACTGGTCAGAGATAAACGGCATGGAACGTCACTGCAATGTTTACGTACCTGCTGAATACGAAGCGAATACCGAAAAGAAATATCCGGTTATGTACCTGCTGCATGGCTGGGGCGAGGATGAAAATGGCTGGTCAAACCAGGGACACATGGCAAATATAATGGACGGGTTGATTAATGCCGGCAAAGCCGTTCCGATGATTGTGGTGATGGATTGCGGTGACATCAAGACAAATTCCGATGTCCGTAAAGCTTCGACAAATGATGTGACCCAGATTTATATCAAGGATCTTATGCCATTTATCGAGAGTACTTTCCGCACAAAGAACGACAGGCAGAACCGGGCTATGGCCGGATTGTCGAGAGGCGGATTCCAGACCACGATGACTGTGTTTGCCAATCTTGACAAATTTGCATGGATGGGCACATTCAGCGGTTTCTTTTCACGTCCTGGCCAGGACGTTACCGAAGGTTTCAACGGCGTATTCAAAGATGCAGCTGCCTTTAACAAACAGATGAACCTGCTTTTCATCAGCACCGGTACCGAAGAAGGCACGCCGAAAGAAGCAGTCGAAACACTGAAAGCTCACGGAATCAAGAACATCGTTTATCACGAATCACAGGGCACAGCTCACGAATGGCTCACCTGGCGCCGTGCGCTGAATGAATTTGCTCCAAGGTTATTCAAATAGTTTGTCAAATTAATTAGTAGCTTTCGCGGTAACGCATAATTTCAATTCAAAAAAAATGAAAACAAAACTACTGTTAATAGTTATTGTTATTGCCTTCCTTTCAGGTGCCAGGGTAGTTGCACAGGATCAGGATTTCCACATCTACCTGTGCTTCGGCCAGTCAAACATGGAGGGAGCTGCAAGGATTGAACCTCAGGACACTACTGTTGACGGCAGGTTCATGGTGATGGAAACCATCGACTGCCCGAACCTCGGAAGAGTCAGGGGAGGCTGGTATCCGGCCATTCCTCCCCTTTGCAGATGCAGAACCGGGCTGTCGCCAGCCGATTATTTTGGCAGGACCATGGTTGAACACCTCCCGAAGAATATCAGGGTGGGTGTTATAAATGTTTCAATCGGGGGGTGCAAAATCGAGTTGTTTGACAAGGATAATTACAAGGAATATGTCTCAACTGCACCGGGATGGATGATCCCAATGATCAATTCTTACGAGGGTAATCCCTATGCACGTCTTGTAGAAATGGCCAGGCTGGCCCAGAAGGATGGCGTTATAAAGGGAATTCTGATGCATCAGGGTGAGTCAAATAATGGTGAAACCACATGGCCCGGCAAAGTCCGCCTGGTCTATGATAACCTGTTGAAGGACCTTGATCTGCAACCTGAAAAGGTGCCCCTTCTTGCCGGTGAAATGGTAAGCGCTGCCGAAGGAGGCATGTGCGCTGACATGAACAAAATTATTGCCACACTGCCGCAGACAATACCAAATTCATACGTGATATCCTCCGATGGTTGCCCCGGGACACCCGATCACCTTCATTTCACCCCGGAAGGATATCGTATACTAGGAAGAAGGTACGCTGCCAGGATGCTTTCTCTCCTGGGATACAGCATCAATGTGCCTTAATCCGGATTTTAATACCCTTGCGGTGACTGTATCCGTTTAAACCGGCATATAAAACTGATAATGAAGCGCTGCTTAATACTGCTGATCCTGGTTTTAACAATCTGCTCAAACAGTTACGGACAATCATACAGCAAGACTGACCTGGGCATAAGGACTGCAGTTGATGGCATTGGCATTGAGATCCAGTTCTTCAGCCCCACAATTGTGAGGGTACTGAAATGGCCTGAAGGAACCACTTACAGCAAGGAGAGTCTTTCGGTCATTATGGCCCCCGGGAAAGTGGATCGTGACGTGAGACAGAAGGGAGACGAACTGATCATCAGAAGTAAAAGCCTTACTGTATCTGTAAACCTGGAAAACGGAAGGATATCATTCCGGACGCCGGGATCGGCTCTGCTGCTGAGCGAGGCTGAAACCGGCGCCGGTTTTACGGAATTCAGTGATGCCGGAATAAAAACATTAAGTGCATACCAGGCATTCGTTCTCGGAAAGGATGAAGCCATCTATGGATTAGGGCAGCAACAGAACGGAAAAATGATTCAGCGTAACCTGAAACTGAATATGATACAGGGAAATACCGATGACTATGTTCCCTTTTTCGTTTCAGTAAAGGGTTACGGTCTGTTCTGGGATAATTATTCGCCGACAGTCTTTGAGGACACGCCCGTTATCACATCATTCAAATCAGATGTAGGTGATTGCATTGATTACTATTTCATGTCAGGAGGCAATGCAGACGGTGTGATCGCCTGCATGCGTGATCTGACAGGCCAGGTGCCTATGTTTCCGCTTTGGACATTCGGCTACTGGCAAAGCCGGGAACGCTATAAAAGCCAGGATGAGCTTGTTGGCGTGGTCAGTAAATACCGTGAACTTGGAGTGCCACTTGATGGCATCATACAGGACTGGCAATACTGGGGCAACAATTACCTCTGGAATGCCATGGAATTCCTCAATGCTGACTTCTACAATCCTCAAAAGATGGTCGATGATGTTCACGCCATGAATGCCCACATCATTATTTCCATCTGGAATTCATTTGGACCGGAGACTAAGCAATACAGGGAACTGAAAAGTATTGACGCCCTTATGGATTTTCAGACCTGGCCCCAATCGGGTTCGGACAGGTGGCCACCTAACATGGATTATCCTTCAGGCGTAAAACCGTATGACCCGTTTAATCCGGAAGCACGTCAGATCTACTGGAAATATCTGTACAAGGGTTTGTTTTCTCTGGGGATTGACGGGTGGTGGATGGATTCATCTGAGCCGGACCACATGGATTTCAAACCTGCTGATCTCGACAACAAAACGTACCTGGGTTCATTCCGCAAGGTTCGTAATGCATTTCCCCTGATGACAGTGGGCGGTGTATACCAGCAACAGCGTGCTGTCAACTCTGACAAACGGGTATTTATCCTGACCCGTTCCGGATTTGCCGGCCAGCAGCGCTATGCCACCAACGTATGGTCCGGTGACGTGACAGCATCATGGCAGGCATTAAGAAATCAGATCTCTGCCGGACTCAATTTTTCGCTCAGCGGCATACCCTACTGGAACAGTGATATCGGCGGATTCTTTCTGAGCAGGTTCATGAAGAAGCTTGACGATGCCGGGTACCGTGAGTTGTATGCCCGATGGATGCAGTTCGGCGCTTTCTGCCCCATGATGCGTTCGCACGGGACCGATGCCCCACGCGAGATCTACCAGTTCGGGGAAAAAGGTGACAGGGTCTACGATGCAATCGAAAAATCAATAAAACTGCGCTACAGCCTTCTCCCCTATATCTACTCCGCAGCATGGGATGTTACAGCTAACCGGTCGACTATGATGAGGGCACTGGCAATGGACTTTCCGTCAGATCCAAAAGCACTGGATATCAATGACCAGTACATGTTCGGGAAATCAATTCTGGTTTGTCCTGTAACCACGGCTATGTATTCAAAAGACACAAAAGAGGATTTCAGTACCGTTGGAACAAGAGAGCTGTACCTGCCTTCGGGAACAGAATGGATTGACTTCTGGACAGGTGAAAAGCTGCAGGGCGGACAAAAACTGAAAAAGGAAGCACCTGTTGATATTATTCCATTGTACGTCAGGGCCGGGGCAATTCTGCCGATCGGTCCCGATATCCGGTATGCCACTGAGAAAAAATGGGACGATCTTGAAATTCGCGTCTATGCGGGTGCTGACGGCAGGTTTACACTGTATGAAGACGAAAACGATAACTATAACTACGAGAAAGGTCTCTGCTCAACTATTGCTTTCACATGGAATAATGCCAGTAATACATTGACAATCAGTGACCGCAAGGGTTCATTTCCCGGAATGCTTTCAGAGCGCAAATTCAGAATCATACTGGTGGAAGAGAATAAGGGCTCAGGAAACGGGATATTAAGGCAGCGTGAGAAAGAGACAATATATGAAGGCAAAACAACAATAATTAAACTATAGCTATTGCGATAAAAGCACACTCATGAAGAGATTCATTTTCATCCTTGTGATACTTATCAATACCCTTCCATGCCTGACTGTCGCCGGTCAGAAAGACCCGGCCCGGAATCCTGTAATATGGGCAGATGTCCCGGATATGTCAATAGTTCGTGTCGGTGACACTTATTATATGAGCAGCACAACCATGCACATGTCACCCGGCGTGCCGATTATGAAATCTGAAGATCTTATTAACTGGAGTATAGTCAACTATGCTTACAATACCCTTGGCGATAATGATGAGCTGAACCTTACTGACGGGAAAAATGCCTACGGAAGAGGCTCATGGGCCAGCTGCATCAGGTATCATGATGATACCTATTATGTATCAACCTTCTCCTCAACAACCAATAAAACATACATCTGGTCAACGAAGGATATAGAAAAGGGACCATGGAAAGAGATTTCATTCAGCCCCAGTTTTCATGATCATACCCTGGTTTTCGACGATGACGGCCGGGTATACCTCATTTACGGCAATAAGAAACTTACCCTGATTGAGCTCAATGCAGATCTTTCAGGAGTAAAGCCGGGAGGAACAAACCAGGTGATAATTGAGAATGCCAGTGCGCCATCAGGTCCTGACAGCGGACTGGGAGAAGGTTCACAGTTGTTCAGGGTGAATGGCGTATATTACCTTTTCAATATAACGTGGCCACGCGGGGGGATGCGGACTGTCGTTGTCCACAGGGCTGACAGGCTGACCGGCCCGTGGGAAGGAAAACTTGTTTTCCAGAATCTCGGTGTGGCACAGGGAGGAATGATAGAAACTCCTGACGGAAAATGGTTCGCATACCTTTTCAGGGACTATGGGTCAGTCGGCCGGATACCCTACATTGTCCCGATGACATGGGAGAACGGTTGGCCGGTCATCGGGTCTGACGGCAAAGTTCCGGAAAAACTTGATCTTCCTCCCGGAAAAGGACCCATCCCGGGTATCGTCGCATCCGACGAATTCAAGCGAAAGAAAGAGGATTCTCCCCTCCCACCGGTCTGGCAATGGAACCACAATCCAGACAACACTCTCTGGTCTGTAACCCGGAGAAAAGGATTTCTCAGGCTGACTACCGGGCGAATTGACACTCTGTTCACACAGGCCAGGAATACCCTGACTCAGCGTACCCTCGGTCCTGAGTGTTCCGGATCAACCCTGATTGATGTTTCGCATATGAAGGAAGGTGATTATGCAGGATTGGCCCTCCTGCAGAAAAAATTCGGGATTGTCGGTGTTGAATACAGCAACGGGGTCAGATCGGTTGTAATGATCAATGCACAGTCAGGCAGCCCTGAGAAAGTTGAAAGCGTTCCGTTGACACAGAAAAAGGTATACCTTAAGGCAGAATGTGATTTCACTGACCGCCGGGATATTGCATATTTCTATTACAGTCTTGACGGGAAAACATGGAAATCCATTGGCAACCAGCTGAAAATGGAATATTCGATGCCTCATTTCATGGGTTATCGCTACGGGCTGTTCAGTTATGCAACCCTCGAGCCGGGCGGATTCGTCGATTTCGACTGGTTTCATATATCCAATGAAAGAACTGAAAACAAATAAACTCAACCAGATATCAAAGAGATGAGGAAAACTAACCAAAGCAACAGAAGGCAACCTGCGGAGATGAATAAATTCATGGTTTCCTTCATAGGGCTTTTGTTCGGCACAGTAATACTTAACGGGCAGCTCCTGCGACTCAATGACCAGGAATATTTTGAAACGCGCGGAGTGAATATTCTGGTTTACAGCAATCAGTATACGGGATGGTTCTTCGATGAAAAGACTGCAGGGATAGAAATAATTCAACACGGAGTCAGAACTTCGACAGGCGGGGCAATAAGGCTGCAGAACACTCCTGAACAATGGGACCTGGTTCCTTCGGTTGTCAGCCGTAAAGTTGATAAATCCGGTAAAACAATTACTGCAGAGCTGGGATACAAGGACTACAATTTCAATTCCAGGATTAGTGTAACTGCAAGGGACAACGGGGTGGAGATCAGCGTGTATCTTGACAGGCCACTGCCACGGGAGCTTGAGGGAAATGCAGGATTCAACCTTGAATTCCTGCCATCGGCGTACTTTGAGAAGACCTACCTGGCTGACGGCAAACCCGGCAATTTCCCCAGGTATCCCTCCGGCAGCACAAGAATCGAATCTGCAGAAAAAAAGATACCCCAGTTTGAGGGACATACCACATTCGATGACAGGGGTCTGGGCGAATTCATTGTCCCCCTGCCACTTGCAACAGGCAAAAACCTGACACTGGCACCTGATGACCCGGCCAGGATGGTGATAATTAAAAGCACAGAAACTGACCTGATGCTTTTTGACGGTCGTAACCTCGCACAGAACGGGTGGTTTATCGTGCGCAGCCTGCTTCCGGCAAATAAAACAGGAAAGGTGCTTACATGGTACCTCGAGGCGAATGCCGTACCGGGATGGACAAGGGAACCGGTCATTGGCTTCTCCCAGGCAGGGTATGTCCCCTCCCAGGAAAAAGTTGCAGTGATGGAACTTGACATGAATGACGTACCTCTCAAAACAGCGCAGGTATTCCAGGTCACGGCAGACGGAACGCCTGCCGAAAGATTCAGCGGCCCGGTAGAGGTCTGGGGTAAATACCTGAGATATAACTATGCACGGTTTGATTTCTCCTCAGTCAGGGAACAAGGTATTTATTACATTTCATACGGTGATCTGAAAACGAATCCGTTTGTTATTTCACCTGACGTATATGACAATGTCTGGCATCCCACCCTTGACGTGTGGTTCCCGGTACAGATGGATCACATGACAGTTAACGAAGCCTACCGTGTCTGGCACGGAGCTCCATTTCTTGATGACTGCCTGCAGGCACCACTGAATCATCAGCATTTCGACGGTTACCGGATGGGTGACACAACTGATACAAAGTTCAAACCACTCGAGCGTATTCCGGATATGGCTGTCGGCGGATGGTTCGATGCCGGTGATTTTGACATTCAGACCGGTTCTCACAACAGTGTCATTTCGCAGTTCGTGGAAGCGTGGGAAATATTCCGGCCTGACAGAGATCAAACGTTCATCGACCAGAAGACAAGGTATGTTGATATCCATCGTCCTGACGGGAAGCCTGATCTCCTGCAGCAGATCGAGCATGGCACTCTGAACCTGGTCGCACAGTGTGAAAACATCGGTCACCCTGTAATGGGAATCATAGTTCCTGCAATGCATCAGTACCATCATCTGGGTGATGCAATGACTGAAACAGACAATCTTCCTTACAATCCGGCCCTTAAGCCCTATGAAACTGACGGCATGTCAAGCGGCACTCCTGATGACCGCTGGGCCTTCACTACCCGTCAGCCTTCCCTTGATTATTCAACTGCAGCTACCCTTGCAGCTGCGAGCCGTGCCCTGAGAGGTTTTAACGATGATCTGGCTGAAAGAAGCCTGGCCATTGCAAAAAGACTCGTCGCGGAAGCTGATGAACTGGCTGAAAACAAGACCGGCAATGATCCTCTGACGGTGATGTGGTCAATGATGGGCAAAGGCGCTCAGCTTGATGCAGCACTGCAATTGTATATCACCACAGGTGAGAAGAAATATGCTGACAGGTTCCTCAGCCAGATCTGGGCCACTCTTGAACCTCCGCGTGGAAGCAGCAGCATGATGTTCCAGGGAGCCTTTGCAGGAATGGAGCTTCTTCCGGCCCTGAAAGCCTTGCCTTACATGGATGAAGCATACAAAACAAAATTGAAAGGCTATGTGGTCAGATACAGGAAATCACTTGATGAAATTGACAGGCAGAATCCCTATTCAGTGCCAGTAACCCTCGGGTCATGGGGTGGCACCAGTTCGGTTGTCGCCTGGGCAATTGCAAACTACTACGCCTATAAGGCATTCCCGGATATAATGAATAAGGAATATGTGCTTCGGGGCATGAACTACGTTCTCGGTTGTCATCCATATTCAAATATATCCTTTGTTGAGGCAGTTGGAACACGGTCAAAGAAAGTTGCCTACGGGAACAACAGGGCTGATTTCTCGATAATTGCAGGAGGCATTGTCCCCGGACTGATACTTCTCAAGCCTGATTACCTTGAGAACAAGGATGACTGGCCATTCCTCTGGGGTGAAAATGAAGTTACAATGGCCGGCAGCGCCGATTATATCTTCCTTTCAAAAGCCGCCGGTGAGATAGCAAATGAATAGGATTCCTGCCAGGGTATTTAATAACTGAACTAAACAGAAAAACAATGAGATACTTAAAATCAATCATGCTTGCCGTTGCCGTGCTGGCAGGCACCTGTGCCTATTCGCAAAACCCGGTTATCAGGGACCAGTTCACCGCTGACCCGACAGCAAGGGTTTTCAACGGGAAAATGTACCTTTTCCCTTCACATGACATTCCTGCTCCGGAGAGCTTCCCGCGCAAGGACTGGTTCTGCATGGCAGACTACCATGTCTTCTCATCGTCCAACCTGACTGACTGGACCGATCACGGTGTCATTGTAAGCCAGGAGAAAGTCGACTGGGTCAATCCCACATCTTTCAGCATGTGGGCGCCTGACTGCATTGAAAGAAACGGAAAATACTATTTCTACTTCCCTGCCAATTTGAAGACCGGCCGCGGATTCGGGATAGGGGTTGCAATCGCAGACAAGCCTGAAGGGCCTTATGTTCCCCAGCCTGAGCCGATTGCAAAGGTAAGGGGTATTGATCCGAGCGTGTTTATTGACAAGGATGGCCAGGCATATATCTACTATTCAATGGGCAGGATCTTTGCCGCCAGACTGAAAGAGAACATGACCGAACTCGCGTCTGACCCGGTTGTTATAGGGGATCTGCCGACAAAAGGACTTGTGGAAGGACCATTCTTCTTCGAGAGGAACGGAATTTATTATATGACATATCCTCACGTTGAAATTACAATTGAAAGGCTCGAGTATGCAATGGGTGACAATCCCCTCGGGCCATTTAAAGTGACAGGCGTCATCATGGATGAAACCCCCATGGGCACCTGGACAAATCATCACTCCCTTGTGGAGTACAATGGCCAATGGTATCTCTTCTATCACAACAGCGCCTACTCACCGAGGTTTGACAAGAACAGGTCCGTCTGCATTGACAGCCTCTTCTTCAATGAAGACGGTACAATTGGCAAAGTTTTCCCGACAAACCGCGGGGTGGGAATTACCGCCGCTACTGATAAGATTGAGATCGATCGCTGCAGCCAGGTAAGCCCGGCAGGTGTCACGGTGGCATTGATTGATACAACCAATACCTTCAAAGGGTGGTTTGCAACATTGACCGGACAAAACAGCTGGATCTCCTACAATGCGGTTGACTTCGGGAAGAAAAAGCTTAAGTCAGTCCGCATCAATGCCTCATCTCCTGCAGGTGGAATTATCCAGATCCGGCTCGACAGTCCTGACGGACTCCTCCTTGCCGAGGTTGAAATTCCGGAAAACACCGGGCTGACTGCCGTAGATGCAAAGCTGTCAAAGTATAAGAAGGGCATCCATAATCTTTTCGTTGTACTGAAAGAGGGAAATCCCGTAAACATTGACTGGATTCAGCTCAGGAAAAAGTAACCGGGTGTCTGATTACTCAATAAACACAACACAGTAGCCGGCAATATCATGAAATCGCTCATTATTAATTGCTTCGCAGCATTGCTTATGTTTTCAGCCTGTTCTGCCGGGGTGAAAGTCAATCCGGAGGCAAAAGAAATGGTTCTCTGGTATGATAAACCCGCCGGGGACACATGGCTTGACGGACTATTCATCGGAAATGGTTACATGGGAGCCAATGTTTTCGGAATGGTGCAGAATGAGCGGATCGCCCTGAATGAATCAACATTTTGGTCAGGCAGGCCTCATGACTACAATGATCCGGATGCCGGCGGCTATTTCGGGCAGATAAAGGAACTCATCTATGCAGGGAAATTCAGGGAGGCAGAAAAGCTTGCCGATGAGCACTTTTACGGAAAGCCGGCTCAGCAACAGGCTTATCAGCCAATCGGAGACCTCCTGCTCGATTTTAAGGTTTCCGGTGATTCAATAAAGGATTACTACCGTGAACTTGACATGGAGACAGGAATAGTCAGAATCAGTTACACTGACGGTGGTGTGAAGCTGACCCGCGAAGTCTTTATGTCATATCCTGACCACGTGATGGTCATGAAGGTAACCGGAGACAAACCGGGCAAAGTATCAGTTGAAGCAAAACTCCATAGCCCGTTCGTTGAACAAACAAGTGCCGGAGGTAACAGGTTAACCGTGAATGGCATCTGGAAATACCTTCCCGCAGAGACCAGCTGGCTGATAGCAAAGGCAGAGGGAACAGGCCTCAGTTTTCAGACAGATGTTGTTGCCATGCCTGAAAAAGGAACCTTACAGGCAACTGATTCAAGTCTTGTCATCACAGGAGCCAACTCCGTGACATTTATTCTTACCTGCGCGACAAGCTTTGTCAGTTACCAGGATATCAGCGGAGATCCGTCTGCAAGGTGTGAAAAGATACTTGCAGACGTCAAAGACAAGGACTTCAGGATGTTGAAGAAGACTCACCTGGATGATTTCAGCGGCCTGATGGGCCGGGTGAGACTACATATCGGCGATCCCGGTAAAAATGAGATACCGACCGATGAGAGGGTTGCTGCCCTGAAGAAAGGAGACTATGACCCTGACCTCCTTTCAAAGATCTTTCAGTTCGGACGTTACATGCTGGTTTCCGGCAGCCGCGACGGCAGTGAACCTGTAAACCTCCAGGCCCGCTGGAACCAGGACCTTTTGCCGAACTGGGGCAGCAAATACACTATCAACATCAACACTGAGATGAACTACTGGCCGGCTGAGGTTACCAACCTGTCTGAATGCACCGGTCCTCTATTCAGCCTTATAAAGGACCTGTCTGAAAACGGTGCACAAACAGCCAGGATGTACTACAATGCAGGCGGATGGGTGGCGCATCATAATACTGATCTGTGGCGTGGAACAGCACCTGTAGACGCAGCACGTTACGGAATGTGGCCAGTCGGGGGTGTATGGCTCTGCCAGCACATCTGGGAACACTACCTTTACACAGGTGATATTGAATTCCTCAGGAAGTACTACCCGGTGATGAAGGGGTCAGCACAATTCCTGTTGGACATCATGACCGTGCATCCCGAATACAATTATCTCGTAATTCCGTTCTCGATGTCACCCGAACAGGGATTCTTTGTCAGTGAAGGTGCGGAAGAAGCATACCTTGCCCCGGGAACAACCATGGATATCGGGTTGATCAGAGACCTCTTTCCTCACTGTATCGAAGCTGCAAAGCTACTGGATATTGATGCTGATTTCAGCAGCAGGCTTGAGGAAGCCCTTGGAAGGATCCCCCCTTACATGATCGGCAAGGACGGACTGCTCCAGGTGTGGATCGAGGACTGGAAAAGAGGCAACGAAGGGCATAACATGTCAGCCAATTTCGGGTTCTTCCCTGGCAATTCAATAACATTGAGGAAGGATCCTGAGATTGCTGCCGCCATTGAGAAATGGCTTGAACCGCGTGTGGCACGATTAGGATGGAACAGCGCATGGGATATTTGTGACTGGGCCCGGCTCGAAAACGGTATAAGGGCCGACACGGCAATCAGACAGTTCTTCCGTTTTACACAAATGGGCAGAAGACCAATTAATTTCCCGATCATGGGCAACGGACTTGCAAACAACCTGCATAATCCGGCGAGCAACCAGTCAGATGCCAATTTTGGATTCACCGCCGGTGTTGCGGAGTGCCTGTTGCAGAGCCACGCGGGAGAAATCTCGATCCTGCCGGCCCTGCCTGTCAGCTGGAGGGACGGATCGGTGACCGGGTTAAGGGCCAGAGGCGGATTCGAGGTTGACATTGAATGGAAGGACAGCAAACTCATTAAAGCAGAGATCACCTCTTTGCTTGGCAATCCGTGCGTGGTCAGGGCCAATGGAGAAACCATGGAATACAGTCCGGCCAAAGGCGAAACAATTGTCATAAAAGGTATCTGAACTACAAAAAGGACCGGACTCACATTGCAGGCTTAACCCCGCCACAAAGGCCAGGTCTGTCAGACCTTACAGGGCGAGGAAATTAGTCTGCCGGTTATTTTTGCACGACAGCTGTACCCTTTGTAATTCCTGATTCGTTGAAGGCATCGATGCTGAAGTAGTACATCACATCCCTGTTCAGGCCCGTGAGCATCAGGGAATCGGCATCATACACCATCACGGAGGCATAGAGTTTGTCCGGGGCGATGCCATAGTTCACAACATATCCTGTTGCCAGGTCATCTGCCGGCCACTCCACGAGAGCTTTCCTGGTGTCAGTTTCGTTGCGGCTGACAGTGAACTCGATTACCTCAGCAGGAGCATTTCCTTCCCTTGTACCGAAGATCCTGAAATCATACAGAGAAAACCTGCCATCAGGAACACTGACATTCTCAATCCTGACGAACCTGGTCTTAACCGGTTTTTCCAGCTGGATATAGTCATGGCATGCATCTGCAGTATTAGTGCTTTTATCAGCAATGAGATCCCATGATTTTCCGTCGTCTGATGCCATAATTTTGTAACGGTAGAAGATCTCTTTGCTGCCAGGCTTGAGTGTTGACTCATTGTCCGCAAAATTAACCTGAATGGCATTCACCGTGGAGCCCTCATCCAGTTCGACGCTGAGCCATTCACTGCTGTCGCCGGTACTGGCTGACCACCAACTTCTTATGTCCTCATCAAAGGCATTGCCCACAGGGAATCCATCCACCGATGACGATGCTTCTGATCGTTTTTTATATGACAGAAGCATCCATCCTTTAAATGTGCTCTCCTTTTCAAAATCGACCTTTCTGTCAGGCAAAACTGACGGGTAATCACCGAAGGCTGTTATAGTGCGCAATACGCCGTCCTTATCAAAGGCTGCCGGGAACAACCCGAGACGCCGTTCAAACATATGACGAACTGATATGGACATGGTAGCTATATGCCAGTAGTTGCCGAATTTGTCGAGGAATGTCGAACCGTGTCCGGCCCCTCCGGCAAAACCTCCCTGCTTATAGGAAAAGGGGCTGTATATTTCATATTCAAAGGGTCCCAGCGGTGACCCGGAAGTATAAACACCGTCAGCGTAAGTCCTGTACTCTGTTCCCGGAGCAGCATACTGCAGATAATAACGGTTGTTGTATTTTGTCATCCAGGCTCCTTCATTCCAGCCGTTCCTGGTCAGCTCATTCCTTTCTCCGGGTACCTCCCAGCCATGGATGTCTGCATTATGCTCTATCAGGACCTTGGGTTCCGTAACTGCCTGCATTTCTGAGTTGAGCCTCACCCCATTAATGGGCAGCTGGTTGGAGCATCCCCAGTACAGGTAGGTAATGCCATCATCATCCCTGAAGAAATTGGGATCCCACACAGCGAAAGGAAGTGTATCATTCATTGGCTTCCAGTTATCACTGAATGGATCCGTGGTATAATATATTGGTTTTCTTTCAGTTGATGATGCTGTAAAATATACTGTATCATTTATTGCTATTGCATCAGGTGCGTAGTCTTCTATCGGGAGAGTACTTACCGGCAGGTAGGTCCAATTGTGCAGATCATCAGAATACCAGTACCCGCCGCTGTGAGATACGAACAGAATGAATTTGTCCTTGTACAGTATCATTGCCGGATCGGCTGCTTCACGGTATGATACGCTGTCAGTATACTGAAACCGGTAGTTGAGGTTCAGCGGATTGCAGTATGTCTTCTCATTTTCCGGTATTTCTCCCGAACACGATGCGAGAATAAGGGTGATGATTATTAACGACTTTTTCATGGTTGGATGGGTTAGGAAGACTTTATTCAGTCATGTTTGACGACTTTTGACAAACGGTATGGAAAGATAAGGAAACTAGTCATATAATCATATTTCACCTTCACAAAAACAGGCTGTATGATGAGCTTTTAAGTACGGAAAGTATTGTATGAAGGATTTTTGAAATCTATGACCTGAAAGTGAAAGTAATATCCTGTAGTTTTTCATCAACAGGGACAGGAATTTCCTTATATTCACAATCATTCGAGGAGTGTTAACAATAGAAAAACGTCAATGAAAAAGCTTACTGTTATAATTGGTTGCATGATTGTGTCAGGCCTCCTTTGCGGAAACCTGATGTCTCAGGGAAACGCCGTCATAAAGATCGACTTTGACCGCAAGATCGGTACGATAGATCCGAACATCTACGGAGCCTTCGTTGAGCCCATAAGGAGTGTGGTTTATGGCAGCATCTATGACCCTGCTTCTCCTTTCGCTGATGAAAATGGTTTCAGGAAAGATTTTGTTGAGCTCGTCCGTGAGTTGAAAATACCGGTTGTCAGATGGCCGGGTGGCAACTATGTGTCAGGATACAACTGGGAAGATGGCATCGGCCCGAAGGACAAGCGTCCGGCAAGACTTGACCTGGCCTGGCACCAGGTTGAGAGCAACCATATGGGGACTGATGAATACGTACAGCTCTGCAAACTCATCGGTGCGGAGAATTTCATATGCATAAACGGAGGGACGGGCACACTGGATCAGGCCAGGCACTGGGTGGAATACTGCAATATTGAAAAGGGGACTTATTATTCAGACCTTAGAAGAAAATACGGTAATGAGGCGCCTTACAAGGTAAAGTACTGGGCTCTGGGAAATGAGATTGACGGACCATGGCAGATGGGACAAAAGAGCGCGGAAGACTATGTTAAGTTCGCCGTTGAGGCCGCCAAGCTGATGCAATTGGTTGATAAGGACATAAAGCTGATTGCCAGCGGCGCTTCGAACTACAGGCCGGATAATGGCTGGATAGACTGGAATGACTATGTACTGACTCATATGACAGGCACAATAGATTACCTTTCAGTACACCGTTATGCAACCGAGGCCCTCGGGAACGACAGAAGTTTCGCGGGAATGATGTGTCTCGGCCTTGACCTGGACCAGAAAATAGAAACAGTGAAGGCACTGATTCTAAAGGCAATGGCTAAAACAGGTTCAACACGGCCGGTTTATATCTCGCTTGATGAGTGGGCCGGAGGATTTGGTAACAGTATTACTGTCTCATTAATGGTGGCACAGCACCTTAATTCCTTTATCCGGCATGCTGATATTGTAAAAATGGCCAATATGACAATGCTTTCTAACCTTGTGGGGTATTCACCTGAAGGGGCTTACAAAAACGCAACCTTCAAGGCATTCTGGCCCTACAGCAATAACTGTTTCGGTACTTCACTCGATGTCAGTACCACCTGTGAAAAATACAGCAATGCAGTATTTAAGGAAATTCCGTATCTCGACGTTACAGCAGTACTAAACAGCGCAGCCGGAAATCTGGTGATCAACATCATCAACAGGCATGAGATTAAGGCAATTGAAACAGACATAGTAATGCAGACCGGTGAATTTGCGGGTAATGCAAAAGTTTACGAAGTCAACGGGAAAATTGCCGATCCCGGAAATCCAAGAGCTGAAGAGCCTGTAAACAGCACATCATCCGATATCAGATTCAAGGGTAATACAATCAGATACGCATTCCCGGCTCATTCCTTCACCCAGATCATTGTGCCGCTAAAGTGAACGAAAAATCACTTTCATGAGATTTGAATGATTTTTAAATCTCTTTGACTAAAAAACAAAAGCCTTTCTGACTACTTTTTCCTTGCTTTGAAAGTGTTATTGCTACACTTACTATGGACTTTTGTTTTAGAGACCGGAAATTAAAACCTGTTTGCCTATGTAACACCCAACGAAACCCAACCTGATCCACTGGATTTGGAATATCCATGAAAATTATTCAACAGAACAAACCTCTTTAAATGGAAACTCCCAATTAACTAAACAACCAAGTTATGGAAAAAAAACTAACCAAGCCTATTCCCTTATTGAGACAGGGAATAAAAAAACACTTGCTAATTGCAAAATTAGTTCTTCTCACATTTGTCCTCAGTATTTTTGAGATCAATGCATATTGTGTAGGGGCAGATGATCTGAATCTGAATTCAGATAATACACTTCAACAAATCAGGGTCACCGGGGTTGTAAAAGATGCTGACGGACAACCAATGCCCGGTGTTGCCGTAAAAGTTGCAGGCACCACCTTAGGAGCCTTGACAGATGCCAGCGGCAGGTACGCTCTCGAAGTCCCGGGAGCCAATCCGGTACTGGCATTCTCCTTTATTGGCTACGCCGATGTATCCGTTCCTGTAAATGGCAGGACAGTTATTGACGTCACGATGCAGGAGACTACTGAGGCACTTGATGAGGTCGTTGTCGTGGGTTATGGCACTGTAAGGAAGAGCGATGTTACCGGGGCTGTTGCATCAGTCCGGGCAGATGCCATTAAAAATGTATCGACCACTGACGCAGCAGCAGCTCTTCAGGGTAAGGCTCCCGGAGTCCAGGTTCTTACCAATTCAGGTGCTCCCGGTCAGGCTGCAACCATCCGTGTACGCGGTTATTCTTCAAACTCAGGTAATATCGGTCCGCTTCTGATTGTAGACGGTCTGAAGGTTGATAACATACAGTATCTTGATCCTTCAATGATCGAATCCATTGAGATATTGAAGGATGCTGCTTCAGCTGCTATTTATGGTGCCCAGGCAGGTAACGGAGTCGTTCTGATCACAACAAAATCCGGTACCAAAGGTGCTTCCAGCATTACATATGATTTTAAATACACTGGCCAGAGCCTCGCAAGGAAACCGGAAATCTTCGGAGCCGAGGACTGGATCAATTATAAGAGAATGTCAGGTTATGATATGGATGCTATGTTGACAGCAAACAATTATGATAATACTGATACCGACTGGTTCGATGTAGTGTTCGCACCTTCCTGGAGCCCGCAGCATACTCTCACTTTCCAGGGCGGAAACAACCAGGGACAATTCTTCACCTCAGTCAATTATGTGAATAATGACGGGATGGTAAAGGGTGACAGGGATGTTTACAAACGCCTCACAGCGCAGATCAATGCTGACTATAACATTAAAGAATGGTTACAGATAGGGACTAACAACTCTATAGAGAACTGGAATACCAAATCGGTTTCCCAGATGTCACAGTATGGTTCAGTCATGAACTCGGTGATGACACTTGACCCCCTGACTCCTGTATACTATTCTTCGCCGGATCAGTTCGCCTCATCGATGAAACAGGCGTATGATGCAGGCAGGCCAATACTCAAAGATCCTACAAATGATCTCTACTATGCTACATCAAAGTATATAACGGACGACAGCGGCAACCCCCTGCTCCAGAGAGACCGTGTTGACCGGAAAAACGGAGGGATAAACCTTCGTGGCGTTGTCTATGGAAACCTGAAGCCTTTGAAAGGACTTGTAATTACCTCCCGTTTCGGTTACAGGGTGGGACAGAACACTGTCAGCAGCTACAACACTCCGTATTTTGCCACACCACAGGCATCGTCATATGATTACAACATCTCCGCTGATGCAAATACCAACTACTATTATCAGTGGGAAAACTTTGCCAATTATAATCTTGTCCTTGGCAAGCATAACGCAACAGCGATGGCTGGTATGTCCTATACTGAGAATAATTCATTTAACGTCAGTGCCAGTGCCAGCGGACCCAATATTCTGTCAGGATACGAACCGAACTTCCGCTATCTCAATTATGTAATTAGCAATGTTGTAGACGGAACTGAAAAGACAGTCAAGAGTTTTAGTAATATGCCCAGCCAGTCTACTCAAATATCATACTTTGGGCGACTCATCTACAGCTTTGCCAACAAATACTCCATCCAGGGTAACTTCCGTGCAGATGCATTCGACTCTTCAAAATTGTCAGCAAAAAATCGCTGGGGTTACTTCCCGTCATTCTCAGCCGGCTGGATCATCAGCAACGAAGAATTCTTTGCTGGTGTCGCTGACCGTATTCCGGTCACTTTCCTGAAACTTCGTGCTTCATGGGGGCTGAACGGCAATATTAATGTACTGAACAATTATCCGTATAGTACAAGCATCTCCTACAACAGCTCATGGTATCAGTTTATGGTTGATGACGGTGCTCCCGAGTACGGTTCAGCACCCTCAGGCCTTGCCAACCCGGATCTGAAATGGGAGACCTCAGAACAGCTTGACTTCGGTCTTGAAACGAGATTCCTGAGTGACAGGCTCTCTTTTTCAGCAGGCTACTATAACAAGAAGACCAATGACCTTCTCGTTACAATCAGCCCTGTTCCTGAAATTGGTGTTTCCAGCACCGTTGTCAATGCAGGATCTGTTCTCAACAGCGGTCTGGAATTTGAAGCAGGATGGAAAGACAAGATCGGTGATTTCACCTACTCTGTCAATGCAAACCTGTTTACGCTGCACAACGAGGTTACCTATCTCGATCCTGCAATATCGCGCCTGACTGACAACAAAGGTGGCGTAAGCGGCACAAACAACGAGGTAGAGTCAGCATTCGAGGTTGGTTACCCGATCTGGTACTTCAGAGGTTATAAATATAATGGCGTTGACGCTGCAACCGGTGACGCTATAATCGAGGATGTCAGCGGAGACGGTACGATAAGTGATGCTGATATGACATATCTCGGGAAAGCAATTCCTGACTACACATACGGCATAACCATTAACCTCGGTTATAAGGGACTGGACCTGAACGTATTTGGCAACGGCGTAGGTGGCAATGATATCTTCACCATTTTCTATCGTGCTGATACCCCTATGCGTAACTCGCTCAGGTATTACTATGACAATGCCTGGACTCCTGAAAATACAGGCGCCTCAATGCCTGATCCTTCAAAGGTGGCAACCAGCTGGAAGTTCTGGAGCTCTTCAGCTGCCATGTTCAGCGGAGCATACTTCAAGATCAAGCAGATGCAGCTGGGCTACACCCTTCCTGCTTCGCTTACCCAGAGGTTACTCATCAACAGGCTGAGATGCTATGTGTCGTTGGATGACTACTTTACCTTTACAAAATACCCCGGGACTGATCCTGAAACAGCTACTGCATCCAACAACAGCGCTTCCGCTGCAGGCTATGATAATGGGACATATCCGCAAGCCAGAAAGGTTATTTTCGGTATAAATGTTACGTTCTAATATAATTCTTAAAAATTATGAAAAAGAATAAATATATAATAACCTTGCTATTAGTGCTGCTATTCACTGCATGTAGTGAGGACAGGCTCGATATTCCACAGAAGGGTGTTATCAGTATAGATTCGTTCTATAAGACTGATGCGGATGCAGAGTCTGCAGTTGTCGCAATGTACGCCCAGTTTGCCACACAAATAGCAAGTTGGGAAGGTGCCTATATCTACGTTCCATTGAACATCCTTTTCAACTACCCGGCTGATAACATCCTCGCAGCAGGAGAGTTTTACGGAGACAATGACATGGTAGCTGCCATCAATGAGTTCCGCTTTGATTCCCAAAGCCCGGTTATCAGACTGGCTTACAACCATTTTTATTACGTTATCTATCGTTGCAACCTCGTTATCGACAATTTTGCATACGGAGACAGCCCGGTAAAAGACCGCTGTATTTCTGAGGCAAGAGTAATGCGCGCATGGTGTCATATGATGGCTGCAATGGCCTGGGGCAACCCTCCACTTGTTGACCACGTACTCCAGGGATCAGACAAGCCAACGAACTATGAAGGCGGACATGAGGCTCTTCTTCAGTGGTGTGCTGATGAGTGTGCAGATGCTGTTCAGTACCTTGACGAACGCCAGAGCATGGGAGATAAGGATGGCGCTGTAAAAATCACAAAGGGCTTTGCCTGGACAGTTCAGGGAAAGGCTCTCATGTACAAGGGTGACTATCCCAATGCAAAAATAGCCCTTAAGAAAGTCATTTCATCAGGAAAATATGACCTTGTTCCCGGTGAAGAATGGGCTGATCTTTTCCATATTGGCGGTGACGGTTCCGAAGAGAAAATATTCGAATCGAATATCGCTGCGAATTCGGCCATCGGTGACTGGGGTGGAAAAATCCAGCGCTCTACCTGGATGGAAATGAATATCTGGGGCTGGAGGACTTCAAGGATGGCAGCCCAGCCGAAATACATGGCTGCTCAGGGATGGGGCGGTCTTGCTATTGAAGATGAATTCGCCGCCGAGTTCGCTGCAAATGACGGAGATTCATATCGCCGCAAAGGCACTATGGTAAACTATCAGGAGTTCCTTACCGAACTAGAATGGCCAAGTGATAACGGGAATATAAATGGTATGACCTTAGCACAAAAACTCGCGGATCCACTGAGAGGAATCAATAATGTCCAGGGCCTTTACGGGCAGTGCAGTTACCTGCAGAAAAAGCATATCGCAACACCTGCAGACGTGCTGACGACTTTCTCATACAGGTATAACAACTTCATCGTTGCAAGGTATGCAGACGTCCTTCTCCTGTATGCTGAGGCCTGCGCCCAGACAAGTGATTCTGATGGTCTTCAGTATCTCCAGAAGGTTCAGCAGCGTGCAGGATCAGCTCATGTCAGTTCCGCTCTGACGCTTGATGAAGTCAAGAAGGAAAGAAACTATGAGTTGTGGTGTGAAGGTTCACGGTGGATAGATATGAAACGCTGGGGTGAACTTGACAAGGCAAAGAATGCAGGAAAGCATATTCCTTCACTCAAAGATGCATTTTTTACACTGGATGAGCCAGCACACAGAGGATATGTAACCTATTCGGAACCTAACGAAGGTAAACAATGTGGCTTCGTGGCAAACAAACACGAATGGTTCCCATATCCGTACAGTGTGACTTCAATCAATCCCAACCTGCAACAGAATGAGGGATGGCAATAGTTTATAAGATCTTTTGCGCTGGAAAAAGGGTTCAGATTATGTTTAATTCAAACCCAGCCGGAAGGGATATTAATCACTCATTTCCCACCCGCCGGCTGAAGTTGGCAGAAATCGGGATTCTTAATCAGTAAGTGAGGTTTGGTTTGAGAGAGGGTGCCTTGTTTGACACCCTCTTTCTTATTTTACAGTGTCTGAAGGGATCCCTCCCTGGAACCCGAAGAAGGCCAGCCCTGTTGGCACCGCCTTTAGAGAATTACAATTTTCAGAGTATCGTATTGCAGTACTCAACCAGCTTTATAACAGCCTGGTAGTCGTTAAAATCAAGTTTGGTTTTTACCAGATACTGTTTCAGTTCCTTCCCCTGTTCAGGAAAGATCTGGAGGAACTGACGCCTGGTGTCAAAGTTCTTCATTGCTCCGTCTTTCAGTACCCAGTATTCAGTGTCGTCAGTTATCTTGAACTCCTCCGGCAGCTTTAGGTTGATTGCTCCGTTGTTGTCATAGACCGCCTTTACGTAGTTATAGCTCGTTGTCTGTGACATGGCGCCATAACCCGTTGGCACCCCAACTGATTCGACATAAGCCTTATGCTGTATAAAAAGGGTTACCGGGCCTCTCACAGCCAGTTCATAGAAACCCTTCTCGAAGGGAATGAATGCCCGGTTGGCCATATAAACCGTATCTATCAGTTGAGGGTCATCAAGCACAAAGAACTGGTCACGCTGCATGAACACCATCTCCTGGTCTACAATGTTATAGTTGAGAACTGCTTTTCGCTTCTCACCCGATTTCATCCTGACCACACTTGTAATGAACTTGGGAAGCAGGAGATTCGGCAGGTTCTGCAGGCTGTCTGTCTGGGCATAAGCTCCTTCAGCCACGAACAACAGAGCGAGGAAGATTAAGATAGCCCTGGCTTTATTCATCATTTTAATACAGTTTAAGTTGGAAATCAGATTATCAGTAAGTGATAAAGTTAAATAAATAAATAAGATGGTGCCGAAGCCCGGTGAAGATTTTTGATTGAACCACCACAGGACCCGGTTTCCGATTTTGTTCTTACATTTGCGGCCTCAACAGGAGAATGACCAACTCTTCAGGATCATCATGGAAACTATCAGAAACCTTTATCGTGTCGGGCGGGGTCCTTCAGCCAGCCATACAATCGGACCGGCAAGGGCAGCACAAAGCTTTATCTCAAAGAACGAAGGAGCCTCTTCCTACAGGGTGCTGCTTTATGGCAGCCTTGCCTCCACAGGCCGGGGTCACCGTACAGATGCAGCCCTTGAAAAGACCTTCGGAACGCGAAAGCTGACAATAGAGTGGCATCCGGAGATTATTCAGCCCCGGCACACCAACGCCATGAAGTTCGAGGCATATGACGGCAGCGGCAGCCTGACATCTGAATGGATGGCATACAGCACGGGCGGAGGCGCCGTGACTGATGATAGCGGACAGAGGGAAACAGGAGACGTATATCCGCATGAAAACATGAGCGATATACTCGACTACTGCAACAGTAAGAGTATCACGCTGTGGCAGTATGTTGTGGAAGCAGAGGGGCCGGAGATCCTTGACTACCTGGGTGAGATATGGGGTGTGATGGAATCTGCTATAAAGAGAGGCCTGGCAACTGAAGGAGTCATCCCTGGCGGACTCAACCTTCAGCGCAAGGCTAACTCGTACATGCGCAAGGCTCAGCAGTTCAGGAACATATTCCGGACAAGGGCCACACTTTATGCATACGCCCTGGCTGTCAGCGAGGAAAATGCATGTGGAGGTGTAATCGTAACCGCCCCTACATGCGGATCATGCGGAGTGCTTCCTGCCGTACTCAAGTACACGAAACAGTTCAACAGGCACTCGAACAGCGACATAATCAAGGCGCTGGCAACAGCAGGTCTCATTGGAACACTTGTAAAACGAAATGCCTCAATTTCGGGAGCCGAAGTTGGCTGCCAGGGCGAGATTGGCACTGCCTGCGCCATGGCTTCAGGGGCCCTGACACAACTGTACGGAGGTACAAACTACCAGGTTGAATACTCCGCTGAGATGGGAATAGAACATCATCTGGGACTTACCTGTGATCCAATTGCAGGGCTGGTACAGATACCATGCATTGAGAGGAACGTTTTTGCCGCGTCGAGGGCGCTTGCACATAACACTTTTGCAATGCTCTCTGACGGACGCCATATGGTCAGTTTCGACAAGGTGGTTCAGACCATGAAACAAACCGGTAAAGACCTTCCCAGCCTCTATAAGGAGACTGCCGCGGGAGGCCTCGCCTTCTTCAGCGCCGACCTGCACGTAGACGAAAGAAACTGAACCGGTAAAATTATTCCTTCAGCGTTTTACCCTTGCGTTACCCTGGAAGACGCTCCATACCATCTCCTCGTCGGCAGGCTGGGCATAATCTGTAAGGAAGGTTGTGGCAAGTGCTCCGCTGGCCCACCCGAACTCGACCCACCTGGTTGGCTCCCATCCCTTAAGTATACCGTAGAGCAGACCGCCAACGAAGCCGTCACCGCCGCCAATACGGTCAAGGACATGTATCTCGCGTGGTTCTACCGTATGCCAGTTGCCACCCTCCCACATGATGGCACCCCAGAGATGTGCATCAACGCTCAGCACCTGGCGAAGAGTGGTGGCAAAAACCGATGCTCCCGGGTACTCTTTTCTGACATTGTCAATCATCCCCCTGAAGCTATCCATCTTGGAGCCAATATCCTTCCCTCCTGCTTCGGGTCCTTCGATGCCCAGGCATAACTGAAAATCCTCCTCATTACCCACAAGGATATCAGCCACTGAGGCAATTTCTCGGAAGGTCGAGGAGAGCTCCCTCTCACGTCCCTTCCAGAATGAGGCGCGGTAGTTCAGGTCAAAGGAGATCCGGGTACCATGTTTCTTCGCCTCACGGGCAAGCTCAAGGCAGAAGGTGCTGGTCTCCGGTGAGAGCGCACCTATCAGGCCGGAGAGATGAATTATCTGCACCCCTTCTTTCCCGAAGATACGGTCAAGGTCAAAATCCTTCACGTTCAGCGTGCGCCCCACCTCCCCGGCACGGTCGTTATGGACCCTCGGGCCGCGGGAGCCGTAACCCATATCAGCAATATTGAACTGGTGTCGGTAGCCCCAGGGATCGCCCTGGGCAATCTCCTTACCTTCGTATGCCATATGACGGCTTGCGAGGTTGCTTTTTATGAACTGTGCTATGGGACTCCCTTTAACAAAGGTTGTAAGAACCTTCACCGGTAACCCGAGATAACTGGCGATGCTTGCAACGTTCGTCTCTGCACTGGTGGCCTGCATGAAGAAAGTGTCAGCCGAGTGGACCGGCTGGTGGTTTACCGGGGTGATGCGCACGCCCATACTTGTTGGGACGAGCAGGGAATATGCATAGTCTTTTCGTAGTTCTATACTCATGGTTTCTTCGGTTTTACTGATCAGTGTTCTCATACCGCTCATTAATCACAGTTGCGGCAGGGTAAAATTATCATTTTTTCCTGTCAGGGAGGTGGATTTTCCGTTCAATTGCCTGCACTGATTAGCAGCATCTGGATGTGCATCCCCTGTTCGGCTGAAGTGTTTGCCGGAAGGCAGGTCTAAATCAGTCCCATCCCCAGGACTATTGCTATAAGGAAGAGCATGACAGCAACTATTATCTGAATAAACCGGAGAGTGATCTTCTTCAGTAGTCTGTTGCCAAGCAATGCTCCCGCCATAGCCGCAGCCACAGCTGCCAGGATGAGTGCCAGGTGCTCATGCAGGGCTGCCTCCTTAAAGCGGGTGGCATACACAGAAAGACGAGTTAAATCGACCAATGAGGCAATGACCACCCCGGTTGCGATATATGCCTCTTTGGAGAGTCCGCTGCGGATCAGGAAGGCGCTGCGAACCGCTCCCTGAATACCTGTCAGTCCGCCAAAGAACCCGCTAAGCAGCCCGCCAATCGGCAGCTTCTCCCTCCCGAACTGAATCCTCTGCACTGAGGGGATTACCTCGAGCAGGGAGAAGGCCAGCAACAGCAGGGCAACCACCAGCTTCACGGGGGTGACCTCGAGGGTTCTGTCAAAGAGCTGGTATTCAAACAATGCCGGCATCCGGGTGATGCGCAGAAGCAGCCACGCGCCGGCAAACGATGCGAGAATTGCGGGTACACCGAACCGCAGGAGCACCTGACGGTCGGCATTTTTTCCTATCAGGGTGATCTTGAAGAGGTTGTTGGCAAAATGTACAAGGCCGGTCAGCGCAATAGCAATATCAACAGGAAAAAAGATTGCAAAAACGGGCAACAGTATTGTTCCAAGTCCGAAGCCCGAAAAAAAAGTAAGCATCGAAGCAAGAAAGGCGGCTAGAACTACGGCTGTGATTTCCATTCGGCTGTTGGTTTTACGTTAAACAAACATAAGGGGGAAGGGGTTCACATTCCCCATTTCCCATTGCCGGGGAATGACCACACCGTCAGTCCGGGATTTGTCACTTGCCGGAGAAAACCCTTTTCAGATCTGCTACGTCATTGTCTGATATTGGATTAACCTTACCCAATGACCTTCCGAGTATCAGTGACATAGCTGTCATCTCGGCCACCTCAAGGCGGTCGAAGGCCTGCAACAGGCTGTTACCTGTGACAAGTACCGAGTCATTTGCAATAAGCACAGCGGGGATGCCCGAACTCAGCTTTTCGAATATTTCTTCCCGTCCGGGTGAAATCGCCCCCAGCGGTACGAGTGGCATCTGCTGCAGCAATATCCAGCTCTCGGGGATGGTTCTCACATTGATGTCCTTCCCTGTCACTGCGTATGCCATCAGGTGCGGAGGCCGGGCAGTGATAACGGCGTTCACGGCCGGAAACCTATTGTAAATCTCCGAATGCAGCCATTCCTCCTGACTGGAGCCTTTTTCTCCGGTTCTGCCTGCAATAATATCAGCTTTATTGATTTTACACCTTAACACCTTTTTCCGGGTGAGCAGATAACTGTTCCCGGTGTTTCTCGCCGAGATCGTTCCGCAGAAGCCGTACATAAGACCCCTTCCACAGGCCCTCACTGTCATCCTGCAAATCTCTTCCGCAACGAGTTCCTCACCAGGACTCATCACACCCTCAATGCCAGTGGACTGAAAACCCCGGCCGGCATACTGAGTAGGTGTACCTGACATGAATTCATTATTATCTCCGGTGACATCTCCGGGTTTCACAGTATCTCCCAGGAATCCGGCTGCATGAAGCGCCCTGGAACAGTATTCGAGAGTCTCCAGTCGTGCCTGGGCTTCAGCCAGGTCTCTGCCGCTAACAACTACCGCATGGTTTTCCATTATGACTGAATCATGACCCTTCCTGAATTCTGCTGCCACTGTCTCTCCCATTGTATCGCTTCCGGGAATTGCATACACGGCATAACCGGCTGCCCCGCATACCTCATGCCAGGCCATAAGAACAGATGAATCAGGTATGCGGTGCACGATACTGAAAGATGTCAGAACAGGCGGATGGGCATGTATCAGCGCCCTGATATCAGGTCTGGTATCATAAACGGCGCGATGAATCGGGTATTCCATTGATGGCCTAAGCGAACCTGAAAAGGTTCCTTCAGGAGCCACGCATACCACCTCGTCAGGTTTCATGGATCCCTTGTCGGTACCTGACGGGGTGATCCAGATGTTGCCCAGGCTGTCGATGACAGACATATTCCCTCCGGAGGTGGTTGTCATTCCATGACTGTATATATGATCCATGGTGCGGGCCAGTTCTTTCCGGATATGATCCGGTTCATCCCACAGTTCGGGATGCCTATTATCCCTGTCACTATCTGCGGAAGTTTCCATGCTGAAAGTATTTTAATTAATTTGGAGAAGTTTTTCTCCGGTACACGGTATAAAGATAGCAAGAAGATCTCTCTGCATGGCGGTGACACTGTCTGAATATGACCTTCCCGATGCCTTCCTGTTCAGCGAAGGCACTTCGGGAATCATTGTCTGGCAGCCTCAGGAGACTGTCATCGTGCTTGGCCAGTCGAACAGCGTGGAATCCAGTCTATGCAAAGAAGCGGTGGCAGCCGCTGCCCTCCGTGTTACCAAAAGACCGTCAGGAGGTGAAACGGTAATACTCACACCTGCCACTGTTGCATTTACAATAGCGAAGCAATTTCCCGCAATGATACAGTTCAGGGAGTTCTTCAGGATGGTCAACAGTGCGGTTATTGATGGTCTCGGGGAGATGGGTGTCACGGGTCTGGGTTCAAAAGGCATCTCTGACATCACAATCGGCAACCGCAAGATCCTGGGGTCATCGATGCGGAAAGTCAGCAACAAGCTGGTTTATCATGCAGTTCTCAATATTGCTGAAGATCCGGCCCTTTTCAGCAGGTATCTTCTTCATCCCCGCCGTGAACCTGATTACAGAGCAGGGAGAACTCACAATGAGTTTGTGACCTCGCTTGCCGGTGAGGGTTACATATTGACTTCCGAAGATGTGATGGCTATGCTGAACCGAAAACTGGGATCAGTGATGGTCTCCACCCCAGCAAACGGTTAATGAGCTTTGTGGACTCTGTTTGAATCAAGGCTGAAAGATCCTTATGCGGATGTAAACCGGTAAGATCATTCCTCTGCCGGAAGCGGTTTTATTCCTTTATTTCCTTCAGGTAATCAATAATCCCCTGACATATTTTTTCCGCCTCGAGCTGCCGGAACTCAGGGTCAGCAAGCCTCTCCTCGTCTTCGGCATGGGTCATGAAAGCCTGTTCGACCAGCACCGCTGGCATCTGCGATGCCCGGGTGACAGTGTAGTTGAATGACCCCACCACACCGAACTCACCCAGTCCGGTCTCCAGCAGCCTTTCATAAATGGCCTGCGCCAGTGGTGCCCAGAAGGGATTATGCCAGTAGGTGCTGGTACCAGACACTGAGAGATAACCACTCCCTCCTGCGTTGGCATGAATGCTGATCAGCATGTGGGCGCCTGACCTGATGGCTGTGTCACGCTTCGCAAGCAATGCCATGTCCCTGTCAGAATCCCTTACCTGCACCACCTCAGCCCCCATTGATGCACACAACTCACCAAGCCTCAACGACAGGTCAAGGTTGATTTCCTTTTCAACCAGACCTGACAGTCCGATTGCACCCGAGTTTGATCCGCCATGGCCGGCCTCTATTGCAATCTTCAATCCGGTAAATGGCTTTTCCGCTGAAAGATCAAGGACAGGCGGGTACCTCACGCTGAGCACCAGGTTGCGGCCGACTGGCCTGATATCGTAACCCCAGATGTTTGAGGTATTCAGGTTCACATATACCCGGAATGTTTCCGGTGTGGTTTGCTCCCATGTCAGCTTGTCAATCATCCTGCATCCCCTTCGGTGGGTAACCCATGTGGATGCCGACTCCACCCCGAACATTGTGATCACCAGTCGCTTCCGGTCAGGATCCGGATAAACCACATAAGGCACAGGTTCGAGGTATGGTATCGTCACCACATCACCTCCTGCAGCAGGTCCGCATGACATGCTTGTGACATTGTACACAGGCTGCATCTTGCCGCCACTTAAAAAATCAACGTCATCCACGCTGATGAATCCGGATTCGGTATTGCTCAGCCTGATCCTGTAACTGGCGCCAATCCTGCCGCTGGTCTTGAGAACCACTCCCGGCCCAAGCTCTGCCCTGATCGGTCCGCCCAGTCTCGGGGCCCCCAGGTTGTAAACAAGTCTCGAATAATCGTTCTTCACCCGCACAAGGGGAAAATCCTCGGGATTCCGCACAGTCACTGTCCTCGACAGATCAGGCCTGTAGACAACCCCTGTAGCGCCTCCTGCTTCAGGTACCAGCCTTACTGACAGGAAATGCGTTACTCCGGCAGCGAAGTCACGTACCGGTACCTCCGCCCGGTACAGGCTGTAGTCGGCAAAATCATCCCGCAGGCATTTGATGCTTTTCCTGCCTGGTTTGATGTCCAGCCATGCCACCTGTCCCTTCGAGGCGCGAAAGCTTACTTTTACCACCTCGCCGGGAAGCAGTTCGATATCAGAAGACGGCTCGAACGATCTCTTTTCTATCCAGAGCGGGAAAGGCTGCCGGCTCATGTCCCTCTTTTCATAAATGATCGCATGCTCGCAGACAGCTCTACGGCCGTCAGGGTAAACCGCCTCGGCGGTGATCATGTTGACACCTTCATTGAAGGAAACTGTTGAAAAGAATATTCCTGTCTTGTATTGTTTAAGCGCCTGGCCGTTTATACTCACTGCAGCCGGATATTCACTCTTGCACAGGACGTCGAACTGAGACTGAAAGGTCAGGGGTTCGGGAAGCCTGAGGAACCTGACCCATGCTGAGTTGTTTCCCAGACTGTCACACCGGCACGGTATGGCCGCCAGTTTTTCGGCAGCAGCCGCTGTGGCCGCAGCCTCTTCATCAGTCGCAGCAACCTTTGCTGACGCAGGGTCAGCGACTGCAGTCTTCCCCGTCCTCCCTGTTGTGCTGCATCCTGCGATCACCGCAGTTGCAAGGGCTATGATAAAAAGATTCTTAATCATTTGTACAGCAGGTATTTCTGTCTTACTTCCATAAATTTCTTCACATCATCCTGGCACGCTTTGACAACCTCATCAACGGTCACACCAGGCTCATTCAGCTTCCTCATTAATACTGGAGGTGACCAGACCAGTGAATCAGGGCTGGTTTTCCTGTAGGCATCGATGATATGAAGTGCTGCCTCTACGGATCGGTATGCCGCCGGGTCAGTAAGCATTATCTCCACTCCGCCGCACATCTCGTCCCATGGTTTTCCGCTTCGGTTATTACCGGTACCCGATGACCTTGGAATGAAGTATACAGGTCTGAAGTACGCTCCCGCGATTCCTCTCGAGTTCAGGTCAGCTGCAGCCTGTCCGGCATTGACCCAGGGTGCTCCTGTAACAAGGAACGGCTTGGTCATGCCCCGCCCTTCCGACATATTGGTTCTCTCGAAGAGGCATTGCCCCGGATATACAACCGCAGTCTCCCAGTTGTCAATATTGGGTGACGGCATTACCCACTGCAGTCCTGTTTCGTTCCACATCATGCTTCTGTTCCATCCCTTCATTTTGATGACTGTGAGGTCAGCGCCATAGCCTTCGGTCTCATTCCACATTTTAGCAAGTTCGCCATATGTCATTCCATGCCTGAGGGGAAGGCGATGGCGGTAGATGCTTATCGTGTCATGCATGGGACCCTCCACAACGCGGCCGCCAAGCGGATTGGGTCTGTCGAGGACGATAAACGGGATGCCCGCCTTCGCGCATGCCTCCATTGCATGAGACATTGAAAACTTGTAGGTGTACCACGCCGATCCCACTCCCTGTATGTCAAACAGCATCACGTCGATACTGTCGAGCCACTCCCGCTTTGGCGCCCATGATTCGCCGTATAGGCTGTATACGGGTATTCCGGTCACAGGATCCTTCTCGCCGTCAGTGAATATGCGTCCTTGCTGTGCTCCCCTGACACCGTGTTCCGCACCGAACAGAGCCACGAGGTTGACTCCGGGGGTTGTGGCAAGTAGCTCAACAGAACTTCGCATATCTGTTCCAACCGCGGATGGGTTAGTGATCAGGCCCACCCTTTTGCCGCGGATCAGGTCAAGATGCTCGTTCGTCAGTACATTGATGCCTGGTGTCACTGCCGGCACCGGTACCGGTGGCCGCTTCATTCCTTCATAGAATTCTGCCAGGCTTTTATCAAGATCCGGTGCATCTGTGAGAGTGAACTCATTAACCCCCATCCCGGTGATGGTACTTTCGTTACCGAAGCGGTCGACTGCTGAAACGGCAACAGAGTCGAGAGCGATGAAAGCCTGTTCAGCCCTGTTTACCTTATCGCGCGAAGTGCGGGCCAGGAATGTGCGGTTCAGGGTGAAAGCAGGAATGGCATCTTCAGTCACGGTGCCGCCATGGATATTCTGGTTCCATTGCGTACCGTATTTGTAGTAGACCACCCAGCGGCCTATGTCAGCAGGGTCAGGATGGGTCCATGACAGCCTGAGGGTGCCGTTTTCTGCTTTTTTAGTCACCACAGGAGGTGCGGGGGCTTTCTTATCCAGCCATGGCATCGGCGGTATCAGGGCGGGCCTCCGGTACGGTCCTTCAGAAACAGCCCTGACAAGTCCCGGAGAGTTGACCAGCGGACCTATGCTCCAGTGTATCACACCTGGACTCCCTGGCAGTACGCCACGCGTGACCATGATCTGGTTGATTGTCTCGTCGATGGCCCTCGTAGCGGGCGAAAGCCCGATGCTGATGCCCGGCCATAGATGGCGCCCTTTGAGGTTCTCGTCTTTCCACCATCCAAGGAGCACCGGAAAACTCTGGGCAATCTGGTTGATTGGCCAGTATAGCTGAGGCGAGTAATAATCGATCCACCCCTTGTTGAGCCACAGCTTCGCGTCAGCGTACAGGGTCTCGTGCTGGTTGAAGCCGCTGCCGATTGCAGGAGGATTGTATGGCTGCCAGATTCCGAAGGGACTCAGCCCGAACTTTACCCAGGGCTTCTCGGCCTTGATGCCTTTATACAGCCGTTCAATAAAGGTATTGACAGCCTCCCTCCGCCAGTCGGAGCGTGAGAGCCTGCCACCCGACGCCTGGTATGCCTGCCAGCTCCGGTCGTCCGGAAAATCCTTAAAGTTGTTATAGTCAGGATATGGATAAAAATAGTCGTCGAAATGGATTCCGTCAAGGTCATACCTTCGCACCAGGTCTATAACAACATTGTATGAGTGGTCCTGGGTGCCTTTCAGGGCAGGGTCCATCCACCAGTAATTCTCCACCTCGAGCTTTAGAACCAGGTCGGGGCGTTTCCTTACTATCGAAGCGTCTGTAACCGGTCCTCCCGCAGGATGGTGCGCACGGTAGGGATTGAGCCATGCGTGAAGCTCAATTCCCCTTGAATGAGCTTCGTCGATCCAGAACTGCAGCGGATCATAATAAGGGTCAGGGGCTTTCCCTTCCTCTCCGGTCAGGTAGTATGACCACGGTTCGAGGTCACTGCGGTACATTGCGTCACAATGCGGGCGTACCTGGAAGATGACGGCGTTGAAATTGTTCCTGTCAAGCAGATCGAGCAGGGCGATAGCCTCGCTTTTTTGTTCTTCTACAGTAAGACCGGGTTTGCTTGGCCAATTGATATTGGCAACTGTAGCCACCCATGCCGCGCGGAACTCCCTCTCTGCACCGGGGGTACGCCCTGACGGGTCACCCGTCACTGCCTGCTTCTGGGTTGCGCATCCGGCAACTGCAAATGCCGTCAGTGCTGCAAATAATCTGAATAGAGATTTCCCTGCCATTTTGAATGAGGTTTTGATGTGGTCTGCTACAAATTTAAAAAACCTCTCTGGCTGACATCAGGCAACCGGATAATTAAATGAGATTATTTTCAGTTAGCAGTCAGCAGTACCAGTCGGCAAAAGTCGCATACTTTCAGACTTTCAGACCCTTAGACTCTCAGACCCTCAGACCTTCCGACCTTCAGACTCTCAGACTCTTAGACCTTCAGACTCTCAGACTCTAAGACCCTCAGACCTTCAGACTCTAAGACCCTCAGACCTTCAGACTCTAAGACCCTCAGACCTTAAGACCTTCTCACACCAGCGTTACCTCAATCCCCTTCTCGCGGATGATCTGGATAAAATTGCCCGGAGCATTGCGGTCAGTTATTATATGATGCACCTTGTTGAAATTGCAGATCTTACCGAATCCCTTCTTGCCGAACTTGGTGGAGTCAGCCAGCACAATCACCTCCTGGGCAGCATTTATCATGTACTGGTTGAGATGGGCCTCGGCTATGTTACTTGTAGTCAGGCCATGGTCAAGGTCGAGCCCGTCAATTCCGATAAAGAGCTTGCTGCACATCATTTCCGTCAGGAGGCTCTCAGCGTAAGGACCTATTACTGAAGCTGAGCTTTTGCGGAGTGATCCGCCCAGCTGGATTATGTCTATATTGGGTTTGTAGCTAAGAATAAGTGAGACCTTTACCGAGGGGGTTATCACTGTGATCGGGTCAGCAATTGTGATATGCTGAGCGAAAGCCAGAACGGTTGTTCCTGACGCGATAATTATCCGGTCGTTCTTTACCAGAAGCCTGTTCGCAGCTTCAGCTATCCGGATCTTTTCACTTACCTGAACCTTTTCCTTTTCGTCGATATGCCTGTCAATCGTCAGTGAACTCACCTGCCCGGCACTTCCGTGACTTCGGACAAGCATCCTCCGGTCCTCAAGATCTTTCAGATCCTTACGAATCGTAACTTCAGAAACTCCCAATCGTAAGCTTAGGTCATGAACCCTTACATACCCGTCTTTTTCAAGTTCCGCCAGTATTATCTTATGGCGCTGAGCAATGTTTCTCATAAATCCCGGCCGCAGACCGGCCATTTTGGTTGATGTTCAAAGTTAGAAACAAAAGTAATAAAAAACAAGAAAAACAAAACCTTAAAAAATATGAAAATCTTACGATTTATTGTTTTTTCTTTCCTTTTTGTTTTGAATTAAGAAGTGAATGTCCTATTTTTACCTTGTTTTTCTGACATATATCATAAATAAGCCATTATAACATTGGAAAGAGAAGATTTTCTAAAGGACCTGAAAGACAGGAAGCGTCAGTGGGATTTCATTATAATCGGCGGAGGCGCAACCGGTCTTGGTATTGCAGTTGACGCTGTAACACGGGGTTACAGTACGCTCCTGCTCGAACAAAGTGATTTCGCGAAGGCCACATCGGCACGCAGCACAAAACTTGTACACGGCGGAGTTCGTTACCTTCAGAAAGGTGACGTGGCACTGGTAAGGGAAGCGCTCCGCGAAAGAGGCTATCTGCGCAGGAATGCGCCTCACCTGGTTAAAAACCAGCGCTTTATAATCGGTAATTACAAATGGTGGGAGAAACCCTTCTACACAATAGGACTCACCTTTTACGATCTTCTCTCGGGTGGAATGAGCCTGGGGCGATCACTGCCGATGAGCCGCAGCAATGTTATCAAATCAATTCCGCAGATTGTCCACAACGGCCTGAAGGGTGGTGTCGTCTATCATGACGGTCAGTTTGACGACTCGAGGCTGGCCATAAACCTGATGCAGACAGCAATAGAGAAAGGTGCCGCCGTTGTCAATTACACAAAAGTGGTTCAGTTGCTCAAGACCTCTGACGGCAAGGTGTCAGGTGTGGTGGCAGTTGATGAACTCGAAGGCACACACTTCACTGCCGAGGGCAGATGCATTGTAAATGCGACAGGAATTTTTGTTGACAGCATTATCAGGATGGACAATCCTGAGGAAAAGCCACTTGTGAGGCCCAGCCAGGGCGTTCACCTTGTTGTTGACAGAAGTTTCCTCGGAGGTGATGACGCCATCATGATTCCGAAGACAAGTGACGGAAGGGTGATGTTCGGCGTGCCATGGCACAATCGCGTTATCCTTGGCACCACCGATGTTCCCGTTAAGGAATTCGTGCTCGAACCCAAGGCCCTTGATGAGGAAGTTGACTTTATTCTCGAAACAGCAGGCAGATACCTCGAAAAAAAACCGCAGCGCAGCGACGTGCTGTGCGTTTTCGCCGGCCTGCGCCCGCTTGCAGCGCCAAAGCACGGAAGTGACGGCACCAAAACAAAGGAAATATCACGCAGCCACAAGATGGTTGTTTCACCTTCGGGTCTCGTTACAATCACAGGCGGCAAATGGACAACCTACCGGAAGATGGCGGAAGATACTGTAAACGCCGGCATAAAGGCCGGGAAGCTTCCGTTCAGGGAATGCCGTACCAGGAACCTGAAGATCCACGGTTACCATGAAAATCCGGACAGAACGAACAGGATGTACATATACGGAAGTGACCTTGATGAACTAATGCAGATGCAGAGGGAGAATCCGGGATGGGCTGAGAAGCTTGACGGAGGGTCGGACTTCACTGCCGGTGAGGTTATCTGGGCCGTGAGAAAAGAGATGGCTCGCACAGTTGATGACGTCCTGGCACGAAGGGTTAGGGTTCTGTACCTTGACGCAAGACATTCAATAGCCCTTGCACCCAAAGTGGCCGGAATCATGGCTATCGAGCTGGGCAGGGACAAGGACTGGGTGCATCAGCAGGTGGAGGAGTATACGGCAATGGCTAAGGGTTACGTAATGGCCTGACAACAGAAAGATAATGATCAGAAAGGGGAAGACTGCGAGAGGCAACAGAAACGGAATGGCAGGAGTGACATCGCTCTGCGCCATCCTGGTTGTCTCCTTCATTCTCAGTTCCTGCTCCCGGAGTTCCGCAACAGGGAAAGGCAAGGGAGCAGGGACTGATGAACCCGGGCAGCCGAATATCATAGTGATACTGGCTGATGACATCGGGTATTCAGATATCGGATCATACGGTTCCGAGATCAGAACCCCGAACCTTGACCGGCTGGCAGCCGAAGGGGTCCGATTTACTCATTTTTACAATACTGCCCGCTGCAGTCCCAGCCGGGCCTCCCTGCTGACCGGACTCTACCCCCACCAGGCGGCGATGGGTCACCTGGCCACCCGGCCTCTCTGGGATGAACCGGGTTACCTTGATGACCTGAACCAAAGCACACCTACTGTAGCAGAGCTGCTAAGGGGCGCAGGCTATTCCACATACATGACCGGTAAATGGCATCTCTACGGAATGAACGCCTCGAACCTGCCACAGGGGGCAGAGGCAGACACCGGAAACTGGCCGGTTCAGCGCGGTTTCGACCGTTTCTTCGGCCACCTGAGCGGCTCATGCAGTTACTGGGATCCCTTCACACTGCTCAGCAACAACACCTTTATCACACCCGGCGATGGCTTTTATTATACCGAGGCCATCAGTGACACCACAGTAAAATTCATCCGTGAACACCCGGCTGGCAAGCCTTTCTTCTTCTATGTGGCATATTATGCCGCCCACTGGCCCCTTCATGCACCTGAAGAAGCAATTGCTGAATATGAGGGTGTTTATGACAACGGGTGGGACTCCCTGCGTGCTGAGAGGTTCAGGAGGCAGAAGGAACTGGGGGTTGTCACCCCGAATCACCGCCTCTCCGACAGGACCGAGACAATACCCGCATGGGAAGAAGAGACGATGAAGGATTGGCAGACCCGCCGCATGGAAACGTATGCCGCCATGATCGACATCATGGACCAGGGTATAGGCAGGATCATTGCCGCCCTGGAAGAAAAGGGCGAGCTTGACAACACTATTATATTATATATGCAGGACAACGGCGGTTGCGCCGAACCTGTGCTGACAAACAGGATGGCAATACCCCTCACCGACGAACAGAAGGTGCTGAAGCCTTCTCCGCCGGACCAGGTGCTTACAGTCAGGAAACCGGAATACACCCGTGACGGCAGGTTCATCAGGAGCGGCCGCGGGGTTATGCCGGGCCCTGCCGACACATGGGTAGCCTACGGCGAAGAGTGGGCCAATGCTAGCAATACTCCCTTCAGACTTTACAAATCATTCGTACACGAAGGAGGCATAGCCACACCCCTGATAGTACACTGGCCCCGGGGGATTCCGCGGAAGGGAATCATCCTTGACGAGCCGGGCCACCTGATTGACATCATGCCCACCTGCCTCGAGATTGCAGGGGTCTCATTCCCGGCCGAGCTCAACGGAAAGCCAACCACCCCCCCCGAGGGTCTCAGCCTCCTTCCCGTATTCGCCGGCAAAAAGCTGAGCCGCGAATTCCTCTTCTGGGAACATGAAGGCAACAGGGCAATCCGAATGGGCAGATGGAAGCTGGTTGCAAAGCTGAAGACCCCGATGCAGTTCACATCTGAAGATGAAAACAGTTGGGAATTGTATGATCTTGAAGAAGATCCGTCTGAGACTGAGGACCTGGCGTCGGAATATCCGGGGAAGGTAAAGAAGATGGCTGCAAGGTGGGAACAGGAGGCAGTACGCCTGAAGGCGAAACCATGGCCCTGGGAGGAAAATGCACGTAAACAGGGGGAATGATCTGTAACAATTAATTAATGTTAAAGAGACTCGTACGAAAGAAAGAAACTCAATATTTGCCGGCTGAAAACCTGATTTAGCAGCCTTGCGGATAAAACCTGACAAATCAACCTGACCAACAACGCACCGATGATAAACTTTCTGAAACCACCGCCATACAAGGAACCACTCCCGGAGGAGAAGATTGACAAAACCTACAGGCGTCTTCGCCTTCAGGTCTTCATGGGCGCCTTTATAGGCTATGCTGCATATTATCTCGTAAGGAAGAACCTGGCGCTGGCCATTCCGGGCATGATCCAGCCCGTTGAGAACGGCGGCCTGGGCTACACCAAGCTGGAGCTGGGCATCGCCCTCTCGGCAATCTCAATTGCCTACGCCTTCAGTAAGTTCATCATGGGGGCTCTTTCAGACAGGTCAGATGCGAGGAAGTTTCTTGTCATAGGCCTCATACTCTCTTCGCTCCTGATGATGTCGGTAGGCATCTTCCCCTTTGCCACCAGTGCTGTATGGATAATTTTCCTCTTCATGCTGGTGATCGGATGGCTTGGCGGAATGGGTTGGCCACCGTGCGGCCGGATAATGGTTCACTGGTTCTCGCACAAGGAGCGAAGCTTCAAGATGGGTATCTGGAACACATCCCACACCGTCGGCAGCGGCCTGATGGGCAACCTTGCGGCATGGGGCACCATACTTTTCAGTGGATTCTTTCTGGTGGATATAGGCGGGGGTGTGATGGTTGACCAGGGCTGGAGGATAGTCTTTATCTTCCCCAGCGCCGTGGCCCTTCTTCTTGCTCTCTTCTGCTGGTGGGCCCTGAGAGACACACCCCAGTCGTGCGGTCTCCCGGCCATCGACAAATACAGAAACGACATCCCGGTACAGAAGGAGATGAGTTCTGACAAGAAAATACCGGTAAAGGAACTTTTCGTTAAATATATCTTCACAAACAGGGTACTGTGGCTGATAGCCCTCGCAAACGTTTTTGTCTACCTTATCCGCTACGGCATCGGCGACTGGGCGCCAACCTACTGCGAGGAAGCCGGGCTGCTTACAAGCGAGCAAAGCAAGATGGCGTTTTCATTGCATAACTATGCCGGCGTACCGGGAATGATACTCATTGGCTGGATCTCATCTAAGGTATTCAAAGGCCGCTGTGCCCCGGCAAACGTGATCTACATGGTCCTGGTTCTCCTCAGCGTTCTGCTTTACTGGAAAGCTGTGCCGGTGGCTTCTTTCTTTGCCAATGCCCTGGGTACTGACCCGGATGCCACTCGGGTCACCGTTGTCTATTCGGCCCTGATAGCCATCGGCTTCTTCATATATGGTCCTGTGGCACTGATTGGCGTGCAGGCCGTCAATCTCGTACCTAAGAATGCCGCCGGCACCGCTGCCGGTTTCGTGGGCCTCTTCGGATACCTTATCGGAGATGCCCTTCTCTCGAAGGTCCTCATCGGAGCTGTGGCCGACAATGTCAGCCTCGGCTGGAGTGCAACATTCTGGATCTTCATCGCTGCCAGCATACTGGCGGCTGTCTTCTCTGCAACCACATGGAAAAAGGAAAAGGAATCATACCTCGGACTCGTAAAATGAAAAAAATGAAACGACTGATAGTAACTGTTTTTGCAGCTGCATTCTGCCTCACCCTGACTGTCAACGCACAGACCTACCGGCATATCTCCGGCTGGTCACAGGATGTAAATGACCGGATAGAAGGGTTCCTTAACTCAACCATCACAATGAACATAAGAAAGGTTGCAGTGTTCGACAGTGACGGAACCACATTCGGGCAGGTCCCTTATTACCTTGCCGACGAAGCTCTCTACCGCTACGCTGACGTTGTTCTGAAAGAGAGAAAAGACCGTGAGGCCAAGGATAAACTGAAAATTCTTGAAAGAATGGTCAAGGACGGAAACAACGTAGGAAAACCTTACGTGGAAGACAGGGTTCATTTTCTTGCCGGCCTTACCCCCGAAGCCATTGAGATGATCGGTTATGACTGTTACAGGGAGTCTTACAGCAACAAAACTTACCCCGAAATGAAACAGCTGGTCGCCAACCTGAAGGAGTACGGTTTTGAGGTTTACATACTTACGGCATCACCTGAATTTCTATACCAGAAGTTCGTGTCTGAAGAGTACGGCATCCCCGTAACCAACGTTGTTGGTGCCAAGTGCGTTGTAAAGGAAGGTGTCACCACCGGCGAGATCATCCCTCCCATCCCGCAGGATGACGGTAAGGCGCATACTATAGAGACCTTCATCAAGGCAAGACCTCTGATAGTGGGAGGCAACAGCCGCGGTGACATGGACATGCTGAATGAGTCGGCCGGACTGAAAATAGTTGTCAACCCTGACGACATCACCGTGCGCGGCCCCGAAGACGGCCCCATGAGCGGACTTACCGTGAAATCGTACTGGGAGAAGGAAGGTGCACTGATAGTCAGGTGCAATGACGTGCGTGACCCGAAGGTCAGGTTTCACACTGAAGAGTGGAAGATCAGACAGAACATTGCAAACCCAAAATAATCAGCCGATATGAAAATGAACATTTTGTTGTTGACTGCATCGATAACCGCAATGCTTGCCGGCTGCGCCGGGAACAGCACACCTGCACCGAACGGTGTTCAGGATTACATGCCTGACAACGCCGTCATAGCCCACCGTGGCACTATTTACTGGGCGCCGGAGCTTACCGAAGCTGCATTCCGCTGGGCACGCAACACAGGGGCTGATTATGTGGAACTCGATGTACAGCGGTCAAAAGACAGCGTGCTGATAATTATGCACGACAAGAATTTCAAACGTACCACCGACGTTGCAGAAAAATTTCCCGGCAGGGAAGCTGACCCCGTTGGAAGTTTCACATTTGAGGAGATAATGCAGCTTGACAACGGCAGCGCTTTCAATAAGAAGAATCCTGACCAGGCACGCCAGAGCTTCGCAGGGCAGAATGTGCTTGCATTTGAAGATGTCTTCCGCATAGCAGAGGGGAAACGCATCAGGCGGAACGCTGACGGCAGCCGTGTCTTCACACGCGACGAAACCGGAATTTATCACTTTGAATATGAGGCTGATCCCTCCGATAACGGTCACCGGCCGGGAGTGTATATCGAGTTCAAATTACCCGATGAGTATCCGTTAATCGAGGAACAGGTTTACAATGAACTCACAAGGATAGGCTGGAATCCGCTGGAAGGTGAGATACCTGCAGCCGATGAACCTTTCATGAAGGGAGACAGGGTAAATGTGGGCAGCACCAGGGGTAAAATCCTTGTCCAGTCATTCTCACAGAACAGTATGATGAACCTTAAAAGGGTCTTCCGTGAACAGGTCCCGGCCAGCTTCCTGATCGGCAACCCCAAAACAAACCTCTTTGCACAGGAGTCTGTGACAGACAGCATTATTGCCTTCGCTAAGGAGTGCGGAGCACAGTATATCGGCACAAACCTCGGTGATGAAAACGACGGCCTCTCACCCGCTTTTGCGGAAAAAATCCATGCAGCCGGACTAAAGGCCAATATCTATTCGATCAACACTGTGGAGCAGATGGAAAAATACTTCGGACCCGGCGAGGGCAAAAAAGCCTCTCCCCTGGCCGACGGGATGATTACAAACCGCACCGACCTGACTATTGAATTCTATTATGCCCGCAAGTTGCGTCTCAACAGCACTGAGAAGAGTCCGCAGGAGGTTCTTGCAGACCTTGGATATAACCAATAGTGAAAAGCCGTTGCAAGACGCCACATACGATATGTAATTAACAGATATCCTGACACATCCGGAAATAACAAGTAATCAAAGGAAACTGAATGACAGATATAAGGAAACATTTTTTGATAATTTTCATTGCGGTGTTTGCCGCCTGCACAGGCTGTAATGAAGATCCGCCGCCGGTTGATGAGGGGCTGAAGATAACCGGTGTTTCTATACCTGCCACACTGAATGTGCCTGAAGGGGGAGAAATAACCCTGACCGGCAGCGGATTTGCAGTCAATGATCAGATCAGGTTTGTACTGACAACTGATGCCGGGAAAGTGTACACTGCCGCAGTAACCGCGGTGACGGGGCAGACCGCAACATTCATCCTGCCTGCAGGCATTCCATCAGGCACATACAGGCTCACTGTAATAAGGGGTGATGACAGCATGGTGCTGGGGACAGTGACAGTGAACGTGATTGCAGACAACACAATTCCTGACAAGCCGGGAATGACTCTAAAGGGTGTTGTCTACTGCGACGGCGAGGGAGTTCCCGGTGTCGTAGTTTCCGACGGTGTTGAAGTAACCGTAACTGACAATGAAGGAATCTATTACCTCCCCTCTGCCAAACAGAACAAATTTGTATTCATTTCCCTTCCGGGCAATTACGAGATCGCTGCCAGCGACAATATCCCCCAGTTCTTTAAGAGACTTGCAGGAGGCACTTCTGTTGAGCAGAATGATTTCGCGCTTGTGCGCGCTGACAACAACGATCATGTTGTGCTTGCCATGACTGACTGGCACCTGGCTAACCGGAATGATGACCTCTCGCAGTTCAGCAACGGTTTTCTCCCGGATGTCAATGCCACAATAAACGCTTACACCACTGCCGGGAAAAAGGTCTACGGTGTTGCGATGGGCGACATGACATGGGATGCCTACTGGTACGAGAACAACTTCCGTCTTGACAACTACCTGGTTGAGATGAAGAAGATCAACTGCCACATGTTTAACATGATGGGTAATCATGACAACGACCCGTATGTTCAGGGTGACATTCCGCCGGAA